>Ga0123337_10000826_pt1 | contig 46653 bp, 35 predicted proteins | sample frozenSSSSmetaG_FD_89792 | JGI IMG/M metagenome (GOLD analysis project Ga0123337, IMG submission 89792) | Glacier valley bacterial and archeal communities from Borup Fiord, Nunavut, Canada, to study Microbial Dark Matter (Phase II) -... | ecosystem: Environmental > Aquatic > Freshwater > Ice >... | reverse complement strand
CGGCTGGAGAAAGTGATGGTTTCAGCAATGAAACAATCGCTGAAAGCTTTTCTGCCGCACCTTGATCCTCTAATTAAATTCAGTGATTTTATCTCCCAGCCTTTCGAAGGGCAAAAATTTATTGCCCATTGCGATGACCAGCACCGAGATTTGCTGAAAAAGATGATAATTCTGAACAAAAACTACCTTATTTTAATCGGACCTGAAGGTGATTTTTCTTCTCAAGAGATCAATATGGCTATCGAAGCAGGTTTTCATCCGGTGAGCCTGGGTGATAGCCGCCTTCGTACTGAAACCGCTGGTATGGTGGCCTGTCATACCTTTAACCTGTTGAATGAATAGGGAGTTTCAAATTAACTGCCATGCTATGTTGCTTTGATCATTCTTCAATGTGCTCAATTATAAATTCTGCATCCATGTAAAACCTTGAAAAAGGACTGCCTCTTCTTCACATACAAAATATTGGGTTTGACTGCCAATATTTAATATTCAAAGCATGGATACATAGAAGCCTTGTACTGACAGGACATGTTATGACCATCATTAAAAATTTAACAACTGTCATTTAATTGATCTTTAAAAGGCGCTTAAAATGTTTTTTTAATCTATTCTTTCCCCATTGCCTGTTCCATATCTTCCATCAAATCTTCATCTCCTTCAATACCTACCGAAAGGCGCATCATCGTTGGGCGGATTCCCATTGAATCCCGCATTGCTTTAGGAAATTCAGTATAAATAGTTGAGTACGGATGAATGATTAGTGATTTATTATCATTGAGGTTGGTAGCTCGACGGATAATTTTCAGTTGGTTCATAAACCGGTAACAGGCTTCCTGGCTTTCCAGATCAAAAGTCATTACTGTACCTGGGATACCGTGGAATTGCTTCATTGAAAGATCGTAGTAGGCTGAATCTTTTAGGCCGGGATAATCAACCCTCGTAACCTTATGGTTTTGTTGAAAGTATTCACCCAGTTTCATACAGTTCTGGTAACAGCGTTCAACCCTCAGTTCAAGAATATCAAGTCCTGCAATCATATAATTGGCTGAATGGGCAGTCATTGGCATCCCGAAATTGCGGTAATAGTTTTTCCGCAAACGTGCGATAAAAGCCTCTTTGCCGAATTTTACAGCAAAATCCTGACAGTTAGGGTTTTGGTTCCAATTGTACAACCCGTTGTCGATGATTACTCCGCCAACGGCAGTTGCGCCGCCTGAAATAAATTTGGTGGTCGACATTACTTCTATGTGGACACCCAACGATTTGGAACTAAATACAGAAGGCGGGGTGATCGTACTGTCAACGATCAGCAAGATGCCATAAGTATTGGCAATTTCTGCCAGTTGGCTGATGTTGGCGACTTCCAGTTGCGGATTGGTCACTGTTTCAAAATAAATGGCTCTGGTATTTTCATCGATCAGCGGTTCTATCATTTCAGGTTTGGTCGTATCAACAAAACGGGTTTCGAGTCCGTAGGCTGAGAGGCTTTGATCGAACAGCGCAAGTGTATGCCCAAAAAGATGATTGCCGGATATGATGTTGTCGCCCTGTTTGCAAATGGCCATCATGGTAGCCGTAATAGAGGCCATTCCTGATGACACAGCCAACACCTGATGAGCATCGGTTAGTGCTTTTATCTTGGCCTCGAAGTATTCAACTGTTGGATTACTGGTGCGCGAATAAGTGTGTGCAGGTAATTCGCCACGAAAATTGGCTGCTATATCCTCTGCAGTAGCAAAATCGAAAGCCACCGATTCGTAAACAGGCATAGCCAGAGCGTTGTGTGGATCTTTTCGGGGAAAGGGAATATTTAATGAGCGGGTGGTAAAACTTTTCATAGTTGGAAATATTGATTTCTCAATTGCAAAGATAAGAGAATGATTTTTACGATGCTCTGAACTTTTAATGATGTACTTTGATTAGATGACTTAAATAACTCACCTTACGTATTAAGACTGAAAAAAGGAAAAAAAAAGACATTTTAAATTTAGTGTTTAAATCGTGTCCGGTTCCGCTAATCTCGCTGGTTCCGCTGGTTCCGCTGGTTCCGCATTTTGCCCCTTGAACATTGCTCCTTTTTCCTTCTCCCTTTTCACATAACCCTTAAAGGCAGGTTTAGTAAGCTTAACTAGAACGCACAGCAAAACCATGGATTGTGAAGCTTTGATTCAAAATGCCAATGCAGCGGAACCAGCGGAACCGGACACGATTTGAATACTAAATAACTGACCTTACATATATGAACACTGATTTGACTGATTTTTATTTAGAGAAAAAAGATCAGTCTAATTCTTTACATCAGTCAGATCATTAGTGTGGTGTCAACGGTAAATGGACACATCTTGCTTTGCACAATGACGTTAGGAATGAATTCCATTTCTGAATTTGAGACAAATAGACAAGGGACAAATCCGTCAATTCTTCTGCGAAAATGAATACTATGAGAATAGAAAGGGTCTGCTGAAAAACTCAGTATCGACTTTTTAGGTTCATTTGGTTAGAATTGAATATTGCTCATTCCCATTGACTTGTTAAAACTGTCATTGGAAGTGAAAGGGAAATAAAATTCTCCGAAAGATGTTGGTTGTAGGTTGTACCGCTGTAAATGTCTGAATGTGATCATTTAATATTAAAAAAGGGTACAACCGCAGACTTGACCCCGAGTACTCGGGGTAAAAACATATAAGACCTCTGGTTGTACCCTAAAATGATTCAAGTGACAGCTGATTAGAATATTACCCCGAGTACTCGGGGTACAACCTACAACCAGCATGTGTGTGGTTATTTTATTTTTGAATCTGCAAAAAATACCCAATTAATTGATTCTAAAAACAAACAAGTGCAAGGATTTTGAATCGTCAATTCAAATTTCCTTGCACTTGTTTTAATTTGCAGGTTGATATCTTCTTATAATACTGCACATTGTGAGTTTTTCAGCAGACCCTACTTACACTCCAGTATTTCCGACAACTACGACAACTACGACAATTGTCGTTTGAATGGTTCTCTTCCTTTTTCGAAGATAAAAACCACAAGTGTCGTAGTTGTCGGAAATACTGGAATATCCAATGGATTCTATTGATGCTGATAGTGTAGTATTTCTGAGAAGGAAGGAAAGCTATTCTTACCGAACCAACTCTTGGAAAATGTGCTTCTTTTTCAAAGTGTTCCTTGTATCGAACTCACATTTTCAGTTATAAATTTCCCAGTATTTCTTTATAAACCTCTATATATTTCTTAACCATCTTCACTTGTGTAAATTTTGATTCAACAGTTGACCGACAAGCTTCTCTGGAAATATTTACAACAGCATTCATTTTCTCAGCCATCTCCTCAATGCCTGATACAATGAACCCATTGATGCCATCCTGGATAATTTCAGGCATTGAACCTTTATTAAATGCTAGGACAGGTGTTCCACATGCCATTGCTTCAATGATACTTAGACCAAATGGCTCATTAAAACTAATGGGGTGTAGCAATGCAAAGGCATTTCCTAATATCTTATTCCTTTTCTCAGGACCTACTGATCCAATATAACAAATATCATTGTTCAGATAGGGTGCTACATACTGTTTATAATAGGACTGATCCTGAATTATGCCGGCAATGACAAGCTTCATTTTTGCCATTTTAGCAACTTGTATGGCCTCCCAGGTTCCTTTATCAGGATGTATCCTGCCAAAATAAAGCAAGTAGTTGCCTGGCTCTTTACGTAAAATAAAGTTTTCTATATCAATGCCATGGTAGATGGTCTTAATGTAATCGAGTTCCTTATTCCTATCCGCATTACTGATGGAAACATAGTGTGTCTTTTTATTGTATTTCTTATATACAGGTACTATTCTAGGCGAAGAAAATCCATGGATGGTTGTTAGCATAGGCGTTTTTATCAGTCCGCTATAGGTCAAAGGTAAAAAGTCATAGTTATTATGAATAAGGTCAAATTCATGAGCGTGTTCCATTATTTCTGAAATATGCAGAGATTCCCACACCTTGGTATCCAACTCCCTGTCCTCTTCATAAGGCATCGGGCACACACTCCGAAGCTTACCTGCCGTCAGTGAATCTCGGGTGGCAAACAACGTTACATCCACTCCCTCTTTAACAAGCCCCTCTGTTAATAGTGACACGACACGCTCCCAGGGGCCGTAATGTCGCGGCGGTGTTCTCCATGCAATGGGTGACAGGATAGCTATTTTCATTGGCAAATTAGATTTCACGGATTTAAACGGATGACACGGATTAGAAAGATTCAATGGCCTCCTTATTTTTTCTCCTGTTTATTCGCCTCTCTTTCCTTCGCTTTCGCTGCTTCTTTTGCTTTCTTTTTAAAGAAACCTCTTAAAAGGAAGTTGCTTTTGGCTGCTTCCATATTTTGATCCAATCCTTTGCTGGTACTTTTAAGGTTGATAATGGTTTTGTTAATATTCTCTGCAATGGTTGTATCTTGAATGAGCCTTCCCAGCGTTCCCTCTCCCTGATTAATGTTAATCATTATTTCGGCCAATTGATCTGTAATAATTTCAGCGTTTATCGCTGTTATGCTTAAAGTCTGCATGATAGCATCCGTTTCAACAGGCTCCACAGATGAAAGTGATTCCCCATCTTTTGCCGATTCAGCGTCAGCACTTCCTTGTGTAATAACTAAAATACGATCGCCAATTATTCCTTCAGATCCAATGGCTGCCTGGCAATCGACTTTAATAAATGGTTGTACAGATTTCTGAATGATCATATTAACCTGTACTGTCGAATCATTAATTATTTTAATATCATCCACTGTTCCCACATTGATTCCTGAGAAGCGGACATTGTTGCCGACCTGCATTCCGCTGACGTTGTAAAAAGTAGTCGTAAGATTAAACGTTGGATTGAATAAGTTTTTTTGCCTTCCAATTAAGAATATGGCCATTGCAAAGATTAAAAATCCTCCTGCGACAAATAGCCCTAACCTTACTTTGAATTGTGATGAATGGGTTTCCATATTTTTTTTATTTAAAGAATGATTTAATTAAGGGATCAGTTGATTTATTAAATTCTTCAATTTTTCCTTCTAAATAGACCTCTCCGTCTTTCAACATAAGAAGCCTGTTCGCAGTGGCCCGGGCACATTCAATGTCATGGGTTATGATGATGGAAGAAGTCTTGTATTTTTTCTGAACTTCATTGATGAGCGCGCTTATTTCATCAGAAGTAACAGGATCAAGGCCTGTGGTAGGTTCATCGTACAGCACAATCAATGGATCAACAATGATGGTGCGAGCCAGGCTAATTCGTTTACGCATTCCACCTGATAGTTGAGAAGGCATTTTATTTAATGCACTTGCAAGCCCCACATTTTCAAGCACTTCCTGTATTTTTTCGTTGATTTCTTTTTCTTTCATTTCCCTTCTAATCCTTTTTAGGGGAAATTCCAAATTTTGTTTTACCGTCATAGAATCATATAAGGCACTGCTCTGAAAAAGAAAACCTACTTTCATTCTTAGCTCATCCAATTGTTTAATATTTAATGAACCAACTTCATTACCAAGCACATTAATTGTTCCACCATCAAAATTTAATAAACCGACAATACATTTTATAAGTACTGATTTCCCTGATCCTGATTTGCCAAGCACAACCAGGTTTTCACCATTATAAAGCTTTAGAGAAACACTTTTTAATACTTCCTGTGCGCCAAATGATTTTCTCAGATTATTAATCTCTATCATTGGTTCCAGTGGTGTTTTCACAACTGAAACATTCTCCCTGCTATCTGTTTGTAAATTCATCATTGTAACATATCAGTTATCTGTACAGCAATCATATCAACTATAATGACCATAAGTGAGGATATGACCACTGCTGAGTTGGCAGCAATTCCAACACTTTCCGTCCCTCTTCCCGCTGTATATCCTTTGTAGCAACCTACTACGCCAATGACTGCTCCAAAGAAAAAAGTTTTTATAAGTGCAGGAAAGAAATCCATAAATTCAATGGCACCGAAGGCTTGGAAAAAATATAAAACAATATGCACGTCCCCTTTCATATTTGCACCAATCCAACTTCCAAATATTCCGAATGCATCAGAAAACAGGACCAGTATGGGTAACATCAGAGTGGCAGCAATGACACGTGTAACAACAAGGTATTTCATGGGATTGGTTGCTGAAACCTCCATGGCATCGATCTGCTCAGTTACTTTCATGGAACCTAATTCGGCACCCATCCCTGAACCAACTTTACCGGCACAAATCAAGGCTGTAATGATAGGTCCAATTTCACGAATAATGGAGATCGCTACCATGCTTGGAAGCATCGATTCAGCACCGAATTTTGCAAGGGATGGCCTGGATTGAATCGTAAACACGATGCCCATTATGGCACCCGTAACGGCGATAAGCGGTAATGATTTATTTCCTATTTCATAGCACTGGCGTAGAAATTCTTTAAATTCAAAACGACGGGAAAATGTTTCCTTAAATATTTGTCTTATAAATAAAGACAGTTCACCAATTCCTAATAGGAAAGTATTTACATTTTCTGTTTCCACCATGGTCTTTTCACTGAGCCTAATGGATTGTTCGGTTGCGAAATTTTTAATTTTTGGTACAGGATTTAGCTTCTTCATTTGGTTTGATCTAAAAATAATCTGTAAAATACCACCTTCATGTTAGGTTATAATAACATCATCCCAACTAAGATAAATATTTTAGTCGGTTTATACGTAATATTTTTCCGAAAAAGTTGTTTTTATTTGACCTAAATACTTCATAGCACTGAGTTTAGCCTATGATACATAAGTGTTTAATAAGAAGATAGTTGCTCTGACAGAAAAGCACATTTATTTTATAGTTTTTCTCTAAATGCAAAAAACAGGATAGGCACAATGAAATATCAACCATAAAGTATTGTTAGTCAAAGCAGTGTTTTTATAATTTTAATATAATTGTTATTGTTGTTTAATTTCAATGGGATTTGATTGTATTCGATTTCTTATTCCTGAAATTACTTTCGATAATTTGTTGCCGATGAATGTAGAAGAAAATTTCTCGATGAGCAATTTGCCAATAAAGCCTTTAATGCCACCTTTATTGCGCATTACTCGATTAATTAAAAGGTTGATGCCCATGCTAAGCCCAACTTTTGCCAGATCAAACTTTGCTTGAGTGTCTTCTGCCAGATCATGGATTCCTTTCTTAACCATCGAAAGGGGATTAAAGAGAAATATAATTTCTCTAATGGTATATTTTATTTCATCCTCTTGCCTGAATTTTTCTTGCTTTAAATGCATAATATGCAATAGCAGTTCTGGATAGTTAGAGATTTCTTTATTTTCCATTTTTATACGTTTTTAGGATGCTATCACTGAGTCCACTTCGAAAAGTCTATTTTACTTTAAACTCTTAAATAAAATTAGACTTTTCGGAGTAGGCTCATTACTATTAGTCTTTTTGAAATATGTTACGGACGATTTTGTTCCGAAGAGGTTTGATTATCATTTTCTTTCGAACAAAGAATAAGATTACACCGATCAACAAATAAAATCCTGCAACAATTGCAATACCCGTGTAATTATCGCCAAATAAAGATGAGATGTAAAAACAGGCCCAAAGGCTTATAAAGAATAGAAAAAAAAGTAGCATCAATCCTACCAGAACATTGCTAACTAAGTCGGCAATAATTACTGTAGCACGTTCGATCCCCTTGTATTTAATTAAATCAAAATTAGTGCTTATATAACTTTTAATGCTCTCTGTGAGTTCTTCTATTTTTCCTTGATCAGGCATAGCGATAAAATTTAGCAAAGGTTTGATGTATGCTGTACGATGAAAAAAAGGCAACCGATGAGTCTGATTTTTGGTAAAAACTCATCGATTGGCCGTCTCTTTGCAGTATGATTAAAAATTCTGTTTTTGTCCAACATGGTTTCTCATATTGTTTACCTTCTCTTCGGCCATACCTGCCATCTCTTCTACTTTACCAGCTACATCGTTAGCTTTCGATTTAATTTTTTTCACGATATCATCTTTCAGATCTTTTGCTCCTGTTGCAATTTTATTGCGAGTTTTGCTTCCATCCATTGGAGCAAATAAGAGTCCAAGAGCAGCTCCTAATAGGGTACCAACCAGAATTCCTCCGATTATTTTACCTGTGACTTTTTCATTTTTCATTTTTCTTTGGTTTTAATTGTTTATAATTATGACTAAACTATTTGATATATTTATAGCTTCTAGAATCTGAAGCCTATTGTTGCCTGAAGCCATACATTTTTGTACCGGGGTGTTGTTGATGTTCCATTTTTGTTATTTTCCTTTAAGTCCCAACCCGCTCTTCCACTGATTACCAGATTGTCCAGATTGATATCAAGACCACCAGTTAAACATAAAGTGTTTTTACGCAGATCCTCATTGTCAAATTCATTTTGCAGTCCTCCAGATAACACTTTATTCTTAAAATCATTCTTTTCTTTTAATAGGAAAGAATATTGAGGGCCTGCCAAAATGGTCAGCATAGAAGATGGTTTCAATGCAATTAACAATGGCACATCAAGGTAACTAGTATTACGGTTAAATTCATAGTCACTTCCCAGTAACCTGCCTGTTGCTTTGAATCCTTTTTGCGAGTATAATAATTCAGGCTGAATACCTAAATATTTACCCAATGGAATTCCCAAAAAGACACCAGTTGCCAACCCTAATTTAGCATCGGCATTAAAATCCTCACCCTTTGTGTCATAAACATTTGATAAATTTGCTCCTACTTTTACTCCAAATGTAAGATTTTCACGTAAATCTATCGGCTCTTCCTGTGCGCTACTCATATTTACCATGAAAGTAGCAGCGGCGATTGCTAAAATTAACTTTTTCATGTTTTCTATATTTAAATGATTCTTGTAATATATTTATCAAAGATCATGGAAATTGGCTTTTGAATGTTACACAATTTTGGAAATATGTTATATAATTCACGCATTTCCCGATGTAAAGCATTATTATTTTATCTAATGGGTTAATTGAAGGTTAAGTTCAGCATGTAAACTAAAAAAGACCGCCTTAAAATTTTACTCTTAAGACGGTCTAAATATATTACCTGATATACGGGTATAAGGTATTTGTCATTAATTGAAACTAATTATTGGGAACAATATCAATTATAACGGTTCTGTTGTAAAAACGTTGCTCTGGAAGTTTATTTGCAAATGGCGATACGGTTTCATCTTCACCAAATCCCAAGACTTCAAACTGAACGTTCTTATTTCCGGATTTTGCTAACGCACTTTCCAATATACCTTTGACATCGTTTGCCCTGGCCATTGACAATTTTTTGTTGTGGCCTTCGCCTCCAATAATATCGGTATATCCATGAATGATCACTTTTCCGCCTTCAGGAATCTTTGGCGCTACAATTTCGGTCATATATTTCCTGTAAAGGGCGATAGATTTCGAATTATTAAATTCATAAAGTACGCTGAACCTTGATCCTTCTTCGTCTGTAACCGGCGTCCAGAGAACCATGTGTACTTTATTCTCTTTTTTAATAACCTTGCCACTTTTGGTTTGACCAATCATTGTCACCATGTAATCGCCAACCGGACGATCGCCCAGGATGGTTTTTCCAGGTATACTTACTTCTTCCTGTGTATAAGGTCCAAAGTTTTGTACTTTTCCTTGTTCATCGGCAATTTCTAATGACCATGATGAAAATACATCTTTTGCTTCCTTTACATTGAAAGTTACATAGCTGTCAATTGGCGCTTCCTGAACAGTGGTGAAGACAACGGGTTTCAATTGTGCATCGGGGCCGCTCTGGAATTCCATCAGTAACTCAGGTGATTTGCTCTCAACAGATACCCTACGGTCGCCTTCACGAAGAAGTACAAGTTCGAGTTTGCCACCTTGCTGTTCAGAAGGAATCTTTGGTTTGCTACGACCTTCAACAGTGATACGTTTAGGATTGATCATAAATACATCAACCAAGTATGTTTTAACCGACCCTGCCATTAATTTGCCATCTTTAGGTCCTTGATGTGATGATCCAACCAATACAATGGTTGACTCAGGATTTTTTCCCATACGGTCACCCAGAATGTTCAATACATTGTAATAGACTGTCATTTCACGTTTTGGACGATCAGACTGAACCAATGGAGTCATAATTTGTATCTGGTCTTCTTTGAAATCTTTAACCTGATCTTTTTTCAGCAATACATAACGAGTTGGAATTTCTGTTGATGCTGCATCAAAGAATATATAGTTGCGCATTGGAAATGTCTCTCTTACCTTACCCTCAACATGAATATTCTTGGGAGAGTTCACAACGAATGTAACTTCTGGTATTACTTCAACAGGAGCAATCACCGCAGCCTCTTGAATAACAGGTTTCTTTGCACGTCCGAATTTAAATGCAAGGCCTACACGTACAGTCTGCATGGCCCAGCTGTCGACACCCCAGTTACGTGGGCGTTCTCCAAGAACTGGACGGTAGGCGATAAATGGTGCAAGAACAAACTGAGTCTGCTTACTTACTTTTGAAAGTGGAATATCGTAACCTGCACCTACTTGTGCGCCAATCTTCCATTTTCTAAATTCTCCGAAATCGCCTGCTCTGTCGGGCTGTTGCTCCTGTGTGTAAGTAAATGATTTATTATAATTATCACTAAACACAGCTCCTGCAAATACATAAAAAGCATTTGCAAATGGAGCAATACGAATACTTGGCTCCAGGGTAAGATAACTTACTTTTGTATTCAAGTCTTCAGGACAATTGCAAGGAGCAATTTGCTGATCGAACTTGGCACTACGGTCTTCATAAGCCATATTGAACATTAGGCCAAATACAGGATTTGGACGATATTCAATAAAGACTGAACCATAAGGTTTGATTCCAAAACCATCGTGTAATGCTGATGGAGCATATACCTCAGAGTTGATCCATTGTGTGGTACCAGAGTAAAAGTTGAAGTTTGCAGCCCCTGATACACCGAACCAAAACTTTGGCTGAGGTCTTTGTAGAGTTGAGTCCTGTGCTTGAGATGTGGTGGCAAAGGCCACCAACATCATTAAAGGGATGAATAATTTACGTATCATGATTTTTTAAAATTATGGTTTGGTTACTGTATTTGAATCTAATGTTACTGCTGCGACACGGGTCAATGCTCTGCCATATAAAGTGGCACCGGTTGTGAGCGTGATTGACTGGTCAGCCAATATGGTCCCATAAAAAATAGAGCTGGTACCAAGTGTTGCAGAAGAGCCTACCGACCAGAAGATATTTTTTGCTTGTGCTCCGCCTGCCAAAACAATACCTGTACCGGCATCTGTGACTAATGTTGATCCCATTTTGAAAATCCAAACGGAATTTGGATTACCACCAGCATCAAGGGTTAAAATTCCATTTGATCCGGTTCCCGATATTCCACTTGTTGAAGAATTAACATACAATCCAGGGGCAAGTGTAAGTCCACCAAGTTGTCCTGGTAATGAGATGGCATCCAATGACCTTGATTGAGCATCGTTATATGCGGTTGTCAAATCAATTTTTGCCTGAGCTACAATAGGATCAGCAGTCATGTAAAGCTTACCAATCACATTTGCGTCAAGAAGTCCGTTAATTGTAGAGGTTGGGTGTGCACCTACATCACCAATAATTCTCGTAGTAACACCAGTGTTTGAAACACCTGAGCCACCCAGTACGGCAAAGACACCAGCTGAACCTAAATTGATACCCAACATTCCTCCTGGAATGACATTAGCAGTAAAGTTGGCTATGAATGTTTTATTGGCATTTAAATTAAATGTGTAATTTGCATTCGTAGAAACAATGTTTGCTCCCTCTGTCCAGTTGGTAAATTTAAATCCAAGGTTGTTTACCGCTCTTACTGTTACAGAAGCGCCTGAATCAAATGATCCACCTCCGGTTGTTGTTCCACCTAATAATGGAATTGATGACAATGCTACAGTAAATTTTGCAGTAACCGGGGTAAAGTTGGCTACGAATGTTTTATTGGCATTTAAATTAAATGTGTAATTAGCATTCGTCGAAACAATGTTTGCTCCATCTGTCCAGTTGGTAAATGTAAATCCAAGGTTGTTTACCGCTCTTACTGTTACTGAAGCGCCTGAATCAAATGATCCACCTCCGGTTGTTGTTCCACCTAATAATGGATTTGAGGATAGCCCTACAGTATACTTTGCAGCAATGGCTGTAAAGTTTGCAGTGATATTTTTTTCAGAATTCATACCCACTGTTAATGGGCTGGTAGTGCCAGTTGCATCTCCGCTCCATGACGTGAAAGTATAACCCACAGCAGGCGTTGCAGTAAGCACAACGGAAGTTCCATGGCTGAATGTTGTCTGATTCGGAAGTTTTGCAACCGTTCCGTTCAGTGATGTTACAGTCAATAGATACATGTTAATGTTGAAATTGGCTACCAAAGTTCTGCTGGCACTTATCAGGAAAGGAAAATCCTTTAGCGTTGATACAACGGTTGTACCTTCGGTCCAGTTGGTAAATGTATATCCAACGGCTGGTACCGCTGTTGCTGTAACTGAAGTGCCCGAAATAAAGGTACCCCCGCCGGTGGTAGTCCCGCCTAACAGTGGAAGCGATGAAAGGGCAACGGTATATTGTGCCGAGAAGTTGGCTACCAATGTTCTGTTACCTGCAATCTCGAATTGGTAATTAACATCGGTGGATACAACCACTCCTGCTTCTGTCCAGTTTGCAAATACATATCCCGCATTGGGTACAACACTTGCTGTTACAGGAGTGCCTACATCAAAGAGGCCTCCACCGCTGATAGTTCCGCCAAGTACTGGATTCGACGACAGGGTAGCGAGTGGCTGGGTGGTGAAGTTCCATGTATAATCTTCCTGAAGCGCATTGTTCATTGGGTCTTTAACTCCTTTTTTCATTGTTCCCGTATAAAGAGTAAAAGGTTCAAGCGGAATTTCCGGGGTGAATGTAAAGGTAGCTGCTTCGCCACTTGAGGGATCCACTGTTCCTGAAACGGGAGCTGCTGCTTGTTTCATTCCAGTAATAGAATTGGTTCCCTGAGTCAATAAAAAGGTAGATGTGGTAATCGTTGAGGCATTCATGGTCTCATTGAATGTTGCAGTAATTGGCTTGTTGGCAATTACATTGATAGCGTTATTAGCGGGGACTGATGAAATAACTTCAGGGCATACACCCGTGGTCTCTACATAATCGTCATTCTTGCACTGCCACATTGTAAGGCTTAGCAGTAACATCACTAACCAGGTTTTATTAAACGACCTGGAATACCTCATTGGTTTGGGACCCTGGGGATTTGTTTCTTTTTTCAATATAAAAATACTTTTCATTTTTGTAAGTTTTTTTTTAAATGATTAGGCCACAAAGATTAGAACATGCTGCCCCAAGAAGTTATATAATTATATAAATTAGTTGCAGAATTCACAGATTGGCCCAATTATTCAAAAAAAACAATAAAATTCCTTAACGTACGGTGGTTTTTCGAAATAGAAATAGGATTAATTGTTAGGCTGTGCTTATATGGTTAAGCCTGTTGACATTTAAATTGAAACCAGCCGTGCTTTACCAGTCACCTCCTTGCCATAAATATCATGTACTTCTATCAGGATGTTTTAGTTTTAAATTGAAAGGAATGCCTTAACGTTATTCGAAGGTTATTCGAAGGTTATTTGAAGGTTATTCGAAGATTGTTTAATTTTTTTCTAAGAATCAATGAATAACGTTCTAATAACCAATGTATAATTTTCTAATAATATTAAGTCTTCCCAATCTAACACTAACCTGCACCATATAGCCACATGGATGGTTTATGGATCATATAATATTGTTGTGGACACGTGTTTTCAAAACCAATATTCAGTTATGTTTTTTTTTTTGAAAAAATCTTACTTTTTTGAAAAAATCTTAGTAACTTGAGATCAGCACCCAGAACCTTCATCTTATCTATCTTATGAAAATAGAATTTAATAATCTGTACACCCATTTTGTTTTCATCAAGGTTTATCAGGCCAATTATAAAATAGATAAGATGGGGCTCGGGGGGTCATTGCCTGGTTACTAAAGTTGAATTAAAAAAGGTTGGTTTTTAAAAAATTACCATTGACTTTGCTTTCCCTACAACAATATCTTCTGATCTTGGTTTATGCCACCTGCAAAATGACGCTTTGGAAATCATTACAGCAAACATAAAACTCTTAGCCTACGATGGGTGAGGAGATGGAAAAATAAATGAGAAAAGTAAAACAGATATAAGAGAATCGTCATGCCTCATTTCAAAACTGACACGACACTAGTATTCCTCAGGCAGTATTTTTAGGGCTTGCAGGAGTAAAAATAAATGGTAACAGCAATGCACTAACCCAAACCAGACAAAGACTGTGCATCAGGTTAGAGTGAAAACAAAATGCTGACAGGTAAATAGTTTGCGTTCTATCATCTGGTCATAAGTGAAGAGTAAAAAAAGTAATTGAACGAAACAAAGGGGTTGATTTCTTTCGAAACCAACCCCTTTGTTTGAAACTAAAGCTTCAATCTTAAAAGTATATTGTAAACAGGTAATTGTAATTCATTTTTACCAAAGCGCCAATTAATTGTACGACTTTCGACTTTCAACTTATCAAGGCTGAATTATATCCTGTCCTTGTACCAATTCAATTGTATTTTCCTTATTGCAGATTAAAATGCCATCAATGATTTTTTGTAAGCGCATGAAGGCAGTTTCACTTTTTACTACATAATCCATCGCTTTGTGGTGCATACAGTTGATGGCCACTTCAATCCTATATTGGGACGACAACATTATAACCGGGATATGGGGGTTTAAAGCCTTTATTTTATCCATGGTTTCAATTCCGTCCATTGCATCCCGGTCAATTCCGTCCAGGTAATAATCAAGAATAATTACATCAGGAGCACGTGATATATTCTCAATGCAGAGTTCACCTGTTGAATAAGTTTCAATCTCAAAATCACCATTTTCAAGGAATTCTAATTCCAGCAATTTTAAGAATAGAGCATCGTCATCAACCAAAAAAATCTTTATTTTATTTTTCATTTTTAGTTAATTTAGTTTTAGGTGACTCCAGCAGAACCTGAACGAATGATCCATCCAGTTTTTCAATTTTAATTCTATTCATTCATTAACGTTTTTAATAGTATTATATTCTTCTTTTAATTCTTTACAGGACTGTTCCAACACATTTTCAAGCTGTAAAACCATGTCTGATATGCCTTCCGGCTGTTTCTGTGTGCTTGCATATTCCTGAATTTTTTTGGCCATGTTTTCAAAATCCACGCCAATGCCCATGATTGAAAATGAAGGGATCAGTTTATGTACTGCCGCATACAATGAATGCCAGTCTTTAGCCTGATAGCCTACTTTCATTGCCGTAATTAAGGGAGGGGTCTGTTCCAGGTAAATTGAAATCATTTGCATCATCAATTCAGGGTTGGATTTTGTCCGATGGTTTAAATAATTCAGGTCAATACATCTTAGCTTTTTTATTTCCTCGTTTTCATTTTCTTTTTTAATCACCATGACGGCATTATTTTTTCTGGCGAACCCCACTATCTTACTGTACAATATTCTTTCGTCAAGGGGCTTGGCCAGGTAATCATTCATTCCCAAAGATGTACATTTTGCCAGGTCAACCGTGGTTACATCAGCTGATAATGCAATGATGGGGATCTTTAAATTCATTGTGTTACGAATGTATTCGGTTGCTTCAAAGCCATTCATTTCAGGCATTTGCAAGTCCATCAATATAATATCATAAGTTTTGTTTTGAAGTTTTTGGATGGCTATTTTTCCGTTGGCAGCAATGTCAGAATCAAATCCGAAATCATCCAAAACTGTTTTCATCAATAATTGATTCAGTGCAATGTCTTCAACCACCAACACTTTAATATTTTTAATTTCCACATCGGGTTCCACTATTTCTATTTCAGATTTAGCTTCCGCTTTTGTTTTTTTGAAACTCAATGTAAAACTAAAAGTAGATCCCTCATCTACCTTACTTTCAACATGAATGATTCCATTCTGAGAACTAACTAATTGTTTAACAATGGCAAGTCCCAATCCTGTTCCACCGTATAACCTTGAAGTGTCGCTTGTTGCCTGCTGAAAGTTTTCGAAAATTGATGATATTTTACTTTCCTCAATACCAATTCCGGTATCAGTAACGGCAAATTGAATGGTTACTTTTTCAGTGTCTTCCATTAATAATCGAACACTTACCGTAATTTTTCCTTTTGAAGTAAACTTGACTGCATTGCTCACCAGGTTTAAAATTATCTGATGTAAACGCACCGGGTCACCTATCATTACCTGGGGGATATTGTTGTCGTATTCAGTTACCAATCGAAGGTTTTTTTCCTGTATTTTTGTTTCAAATAAATGAAGCATAGCAGAAATGGACATCGATAATTTGAAAGGTCTTTGTTCAAAAGTCATTTTCCCGGCATCTACTTTTGCCAAATCCAATATGTCGTTAATGAGTACGATCAATGCATCGCCACTCATTTTAATAGCCGTTAAATATTCCTTTTGTTTTGCAGTCAATTCTGTTTTCAACACCACTTTGGTAAATCCGATAATTGCATTCATGGGGGTCCGGATTTCATGGCTCATGTTCGACAAAAACTGCTGTTTTGCTTTCACCGCATTTTCGGCGATCAATGTAGCATCTTCGGCCGTGACTTTTGCCTCTTCAGCAATCAGTTTTGCTTCTTCAGCTTTGCCTTTTGCCTCTATCAATTCTGTCTCTATTCTTTTTTGAAGGGTAACATCCCGGGCTACAACAACAACGCCAAGCACATTTGCCTGTTCATCTTTAAAAACAGAACCATTAAATAATACATTTTTAACCTTTCCATCAATAATCGTTAGCGGATAGTCAGCCACTAAACCATTTAAAAACGCTTTCTGATATACTTCGTGGGCTTTTTCGGGTTCTGTAAAATAACGGCCAAAGTCTGTTCCGATTAATTTCTCACGAGGCACTCCAGTTATTTTTACAGAAGCATTGTTTAAATCTGTGATTTTACCTTCCCTGTTAATTACAAATAGTGGGTCGTGGCTTGCTTCAATCAGGCTAAGGGAATATTTGGAAAGTGATTTTTGGATGATTACATCATTGTTGAGCGCCTTAAGTTCTTCCTTTTGAATTAATAATTCATTGTTTTTCTTATAAAGATCTACAAAGACCGCTACTTTAGCTTTTAAGATCTCCGACGAAAGCGGTTTGATCATATAATCAACTGCACCGGCCTGGTATCCTTTAAAAATATTCATGGACGTATCCATGCTGGCAGTTAAAAAAATAATCGGGATCAGTTTGAGCCTTTCTATTTGGCGAATTAATTCTACGGTTTCAAAACCATTCATTATTGGCATTTGAACATCCATTAATACAATGGCAAATCCCGCGTCACGGCGAAGAATATTTAAAGCCTCCATGCCTGAATTTGCTTTCACGCACAGATAGTTCTCGTTTGAAAGAATTACTTCTAAAGCGAATAAATTTTCGGCCTTATCGTCAACAATTAAAATTTTAACAGCACTATTATCTTCCATCATATATCCTCCAACATCAGCAAAAATTATTCCACTTGTTTTAATAATTCATGGTATTCCCAAAAATCTTTACCAAAGCGCCTTTAAAGAAATAATCAATAAAGCTCGTATTTTTAATTACTTAACCAAACCCGCATTAACGACAGTAAGCGCTCTATATCAATAGGTTTTGTAATGTAATCACTGGCGCCAGCATCAATACATTTTTGTTTATCATCCTTCATGGCTTTCGCTGTAAGAGCAATAACTGGTAAGTTTTTAAATTTGATCTGTGACCGGATTTGCTTCATGGCTTCGTATCCATCCATTTCAGGCATCATAATATCAATTAATACCAGATCAATGTCACTATGTACAGCCAACATCTCCAATACGATTAATCCATTTTCAGCAATCAACACTTCCATTCCACGTTCTTTCAATATTTTGGATAATGCAAATACATTGCGCATATCATCATCAGCTACCAGTATCTTTTTTGCATGAAAAAAAGCTTCCTTATCGTATATGTTATTAATAATCAATTGTTTTGATTGAGGCAAATTACTGATCGTCCGATGAAGAAACAAAGCCGTTTCATCTAACAGTCGATCTTCTGACTTGACACCTTTAATGATAATACTTTCCGCATAATTCTGAAGTTCATTGTTCTCGGCTTTTGTAAGTTCTCTGCCGGTATAAATAATAATAGGAGGGATAATAAGCCCTTTAATACCCTCCAGCTTATGGATTAGGTCAAATCCGCTCATATCGGGTAACCCAAGATCCAGTATAATACAATCGATGATATTTTCCTGGTACAATGCCAAAGCCTCTTTGCCGGTTCCTGCTTCAAAACATTTTACATCTCCATTTCCAATCACCAAGCGCATTGCCTGTCTGGAAATTACACTATCTTCAATGATCAATAGGTTTTTAACTTTTCGACTGACAAAATTCTCAATTTTGTTAAATGCTTCTTCAAGATCAATTTTATCTATCGGTTTCATCAAATATTGTATAGCTCCTTCTTTAATTGGTTCCAGCGAAGGTTCATTTGCCGAAATGATATGCACTGGAATATGTCTAACGTTTGGATTGGATTTTAGTTCAAGCAAAACTTGGTCTCCATTCACTCCTGGCAAGCCCATATCCAGGATGATCGCTTGTGGTTTATATTTGGAAGCAAGCACTAACCCATCTTCACCAGTTGCGGCCGCCAAACATTTAAAGCCCTTCTTATTGGCTTGCCTTAAAAGAATAGAAGCAAAACTCAGATCGTCTTCAATAACAAGTACAACTTTATCGCTTCCGTTAACTGAATCCCGGTCATCTTTGATGGAGGGGTAATTTAGAAATTTAGCATCCTTTACAGTGTTAGACTTGTATAAAACAGGTTCATTTACATCATGTTTGTTGGAAGAGTTCTGTTCTGAATATATTTCAAACGGAAGTATTACTGAAAACGTAGACCCTTCGTTTGGAGTACTAATTACTGTAATTTCTGCTTGCAATAATTTTGCAAGTTCACGAGAAATAGAGAGACCTAAACCAGTACCGCCATATTTTCTGGAAGTGCCACCATCAGCTTGCTGGAAAGCTTCAAATATGGCCATGTGCTTGTCTTTGGCTATTCCAAGTCCGGTATCGGTGACCGAGATGATCAGCATTTTTTCTGAATAAGGGCTGATATTTATTGTTATACTTCCTTTTTCAGTAAATTTTATGGCATTCGATAAAAGGTTCTTCAATATCTGATTCAATCGCTGCAAATCGGTGCGTATGGAATTAGGCAAATTTTCATCCAGATTGCAAATTAATTTCAGTGCTTTTTCTTCTGCATGGTGTTTGAAATTGCGGATCAGATCGTTTGAAAATAGGATTAAAGAAACGGGTTCTATATTAATTAACATTTTTCCTGCTTCGATCTTCGAAAGGTCCAGTACCTCATTGATTAAAACAAGCAGATCGTTGCCACTTTTGTAGATAATTTCAGCACTTTCAACCTGAACACTATCCAGATTCTTCTTTCTATTTTCTGATAAATCTTTTGACAGTATCAATAAACTATTGAGCGGCGTTCTTAACTCATGCGACATATTGGCAAGAAATTCAGATTTATACCTGCTGCTTATTTCCAATTGCTTGGTTTTCTTTTCAATGTCATTTTTGGCAGTCTCAACCTCTTGATTTTTAGTTTCCAAGGCCTGTGTTTGTTCTTCCAGTTCTTCATTTGATATTTGAAGTTCTTCCTGTTGCTGTATTAGATTTTGCGTCTGTTCTTCCAGTTCTTCATTCATTTGCCGGAGCTCTTCCTGCTGAAATTGAAGTTCTTCACTCTGAGCTTGTGTTTCTTCAAGCAAGTCATAAATCTTTTTTCTTGCATTTGCAGAATTAATGGTAACACCAATATTGTCCATAGTTAGATTGATGAATTTCTTTTCTGTTTCGTTGAATTCAGTTAATCTACCTAATTCTAATACGCCCACTGTTTTTCCTTCAAACAAAAAAGGAGAAATAATCAAATGCTTTGGTTTCGCATTCAGAATGGATGAAGTGATGCGGAATTGCTCGTCGTTTATGTCGGTTAAAGAAATTTGTTTTTGCTCGCGCGCCACCTGACCAATTAAACCTTCATCCAATGCGAATGTTTTTTTTGTGTCGTCAGGAGACAAAAAAGCATATTGACCACTCAGTGTAAGTGCATTGGCTTTGTCATCGAAATGATATATAGCCCCAATATTTGCATTGAGATAAGTGCATAGAAACCGAATGGCATTATTAGCCAACTCTTCTATGTTTTGGTCTCCTTTGAGTTTTTCGTTGAGTTGGTTTATACCTCCGGTAAGCCAACTATGATTTATATTTGCTGCCGTTGTTTCACGAAGTGTCCGTGTCATAGTCCTTAAAGCAATTCCTAAATTATCTTTATCTGAACGAGGGTTCATTATAACTTCATAATTACCGGAAGCAACTTCGTTGGCATGTTTGGTCACTTCACGAAAACTATTATTCACGCTTACCAGTGAATTAAATATAGGCATTAATTCATCATTTGTATCATCTTTCAGAGTCTCATTGGTAAACTCACGACTCGCAATTTTTTCAGCTTCACTTGTAATTCTAATAATTCTTTTGGTAAAACCTTGAATGATCCAGTAGGAGACTATAATTGCGAATAGGATACAGGCAATAATTAAAGCGATAATTAAACGTAAGGAGGAATTATAGCTTGCATTATTTTCTGTTTTATCAAGCTCCATGCTACGTTCGTTCTTAATAATAAGCCTTTCTAATTCGCGAATTGAAGTATCTCTTGCTATTAACCCTTTTTCTATGGAGATTTTAAAAGCTTCCTCATTTTCATTTTTCATCGCTAAACTGATGATCTTATCCAAATCGGGTTTATAGTTAGCCCAAGTATCTATAAATTCTTTAAGAATAACATTCCCCTTAGAATCCACCAATTCCTGCAACTCAATTGTTTTCTTTTCAATTATTTCCAATGATTTATATATAAGCCCTTTGTGATATTCCTTCCGCTCAGGATCTTTCTCCATCATGATGTCTTTTTCACTTCGGGCAGCATCAAGCACAGCAATCTTTAGCTCATTGGAGAGGATTACCTTCCTTGCCGATATATCAACTATATTCAATAATCTTTGATTGGATTCCGAAAACTTATTGGTCATAAAAGATGCCATGAATATGAGCATCAGCAAAATAATAGTGTAGCCTCCAATTAATTTACGCTTGATGGTTAAGTTCATAAGTTAATCTTTATCAATTTTAATTAATAGCTCAATTATTTCCTCCAAAGGTAAGATATATTCTGGCTTAATAGCAGCAATTGCAGATGAAGGCATAAATGCAGACTCAGCTGTTTTTGGTTCCTGAACAATAGTTAACCCGCCATATTCCTGAATTCGTTTTAACCCATTAGTTCCGTCATTATTTGAACCGGTAAGGATTACTCCAATCAATTTGTTTTGGAAGGCTTCGGCAGCCGATTCAAACAAAACATCAATTGATGGCCTCGCATAATTTACCCGCTCTTCAACGGTCAAAGAAAAAGTCTTGTCTATTTCGATGAGTAAATGATAATTAGGTGGCGCTACATAAACAATTCCCGGTTCGATTTTTTCTTTTTCATCTGCTTCTTTAATTTGTAGATTGCTTTTATCATTTAAAAGGCTTATCCATTGGTTCTCCGAACGTGGGCTAATATGTTGTACAATAATAACTGGTGTTTTGAAATCTGCTGGTAAGAGAGAGAATATTATTTTCAACGCGTTCAGTCCTCCAGAGGAAACCCCAATTACAATTGCTTCGTAATTCATTTATTTTTAATATCTTTTTTTAAATATTCTTTGTTTTTTATCCACTTCAGTATATTGTTCAAATACATCGGTAGAACTCAAGGTTTCTTTCGATCCCAGACATAAAATTCCACCATTAATCAAGCTGGCATAAAAGAGATTTTGAACCGTGTTTTGTAAATTTCTATCAAAATAAATAAGTACATTTCTGCATAGTATCAAATGGACTTCAGCAAATACACTATCTGTTACCAAATTATGATTTGCCCAAAGTATATTTTTCTTCAGTGATTGATTCATAATAACATTGTTGTAATCAGAAGTGTAATAGTCTGCAAAGGATTCTTTGCCCCCCGATGATTGATAATTTGTCGTGTATTCTTTCATCGTTTTATTGGAAAAAATACCTTCTTTAGCAAGATTTAGCGCTTGTTGATTAAAATCAGTAGCATAAATTGTTGTTCGGTCGTACAATCCTTCTTCCTTCAGAACAATGGCCATGGAATAGGCTTCTTCACCTGTAGCACAACCAGCATGCCATATTTTTATAAACGGGTAGGTCTTTAAAAGTGGAACAACATTTTCCCTGAGCGACCTGTAAAACCCTGGATCACGAAACATTTCAGTGACTGTTATTGAAAGATCCTGTAAAAGATGAGAAGCAAAAGTTGCATCGTTTAGCAACTTCGATTGAATTTGAGAAATATCCTCAAATCCCGACATCACCATCCTGTTCATGATCCTGCGCTTGATATGTGCTTTGGAGTATTGCCTGAAATCATACCCATATTTGAGGTAAACAGCTTCCAAAAGTAACGAAATTTCCAGTTCCGGTATGTCTTTATGGATCATATTACATTCTATCCATGTACCAGTTCAATTGTTTTTCGATTTTTCGCATTTTGAAAATGCCATCAATTATTTTTTGTAAACGCATAAAGGCAGTTTCGCTTTTCACTACATAATCAGTCGCTTTATGGTGCATACAGTTGATAGCTACGTCAATTCTATCCTGAGAGGATAGCAACACAACGGGAATATCGGAGTTGTAGGCTTTTATTTTATCCAAGGTGTCAATGCCATTCATCGCGTCCCGGTCAATTCCGTCAAGGTAATAATCAAGAATAATTACATCTGGTGTGTGTGATATATTCTCCATGCAAAGTTCACCTGTTGCATAAGTTTCAATTTCAAAATCACCATGTTCAAGGAATTCAAATTCCAGTAATTTTAAGAAAACAGTATCGTCATCAACCAAAAAGATCTTTATTTTATTTTTCATAACTTTATAATATTACATTTTATAATTACAAAGTAGAACCTCTACCAATGATTCTTCCTTTGAGTTTGCCAGAATATTTCTCGTGGCATGAATTCATCTATTTGTGTTTTTAATTGTATTGTACTCAACCTTTAATTCTTCACAGGACTGTTCCAACACATTTTCAAGCTGTAAAACCATATATGATATGCCTTCTGGCTGTTTCTGCGTGCTTGCATATTCCTGAATTTTCCTGGCCATATTTTCATAATCCACACTTATACCCATGATTGAAAATGAAGGAATAAGTTTATGTACAGCCGCATGTAATGACTGCCAGTCTTTAGCCTGATAGCCAACTTTCATCGCGCTGATTAAAGGGGGGGTCTGTTCCAGGTAAAGTGAAATCATTTGCATCATCAATGCCGGGTTGGATTTTGTACGATGGTTTAAATAGTCCAGGTCAATACATCTTGACCTTTTTATTTGTTTGTTCTCATTTTCTTTTTTAATCTCGGTGACAGTATTATTTTTTCTGACAAACCCCACTATTTTACTGTACAATATTCTTTCGTCAATGGGCTTGGCAATGTAATCATTCATTCCAACAGCTTTGCATTTTGCCAGGTCAACCGTGGTTACATCGGCTGTTAATGCAATGATGGGGATCTTCAAATTCATTTTATTCCGAATATATTCGGTTGCTTCAAATCCATTCATTTCGGGCATTTGCAAGTCCATCAATATTATATCATAAGTGTTGTTTTGTAATTTTTCAATGGCTATTTTTCCATTGCTAGCAATGTCACAATCAAATCCGAAATCATCCAAAACAGTTTTCATCAGTAATTGATTCAGTGCAATGTCTTCAACAACCAACACTCTAAGATCTTTAATTTCTGCATCCGATTCCACTATCTCTATTTCAGATTTAGCTTCAGCTTTTGTTTTTTTGAAACTCAATGTAAAACTAAATGTTGAACCCTCATCCAGCTTACTTTTTACGTTAATAGTTCCATTTTGTGATTGTACCAATTGTTTAACGATGGCAAGACCCAATCCTGTTCCCCCAAACAATCTCGAAGTACCGCTGGTTGCCTGTTGAAAGTTTTCGAAAACGCTGTGCAGTTTTTTTTCCTCAATACCAATTCCGGTATCAGTAACGGCAAATTCAATGGTTACTTTTTCATCGTCTTCCATTAACAACTTAACACTTACTGTAATTTTTCCTTTTGAAGTAAACTTGACCGCATTGCTCACCAGGTTTAATATTATCTGGTGTAAACGCACTGGGTCGCCTACCAATACCTGTGGAATATTGTTGTCGTATTCAGTTACCAATCGAAGGTTCTTTTCCTGAATTTTTGTTTCAAATAAATGAAGCATGGTGGAAATGGACACCGATAATTTGAAAGGTGTTTGTTCAAAAGTCATTTTCCCTGCATCAACTTTTGCCAAATCCAATATGTCGTTAATGAGTACAATCAATGCATCACCACTTATTTTGATAGCCGTTAAATATTCCTTTTGTTTTGCAGTCAATTCTGTTTTCAACACCACTTTGGTAAATCCGATAATGGCATTCATTGGGGTTCGGATTTCATGGCTCATGTTGGATAGAAATTGCTGTTTTGCTTTCACCGCATTTTCTGCCGTTACCGTTAATCTTTCTGCATTGCTCTGTGCAATTTCTGCAATGCCGGTAGCCATTTCAGCAAACACTTTTGCCTCTGTCAATTCTGTAGCGATTCTTTTTTGGTCCGTAACGTCTCTTGCAACAATCACCACTCCCAGTACATTTCCGCGGTCATCTTTATACACCGAACCGTTGAATAATACATCGGTCAACTTGCCATCTTTATGCCGAAGTGTAAGAGGCGAATCTGCCACTGATCCTTTAGCAAAGACTTCCTGATAAACTTCCCGCGCTTTTTGTGGTTCAGTAAAATAATTAAGGAAGTCGGAGCCGATAAGTTCATTACGAGTCAATCCTGTAATATTTACGGTGGCTTGATTCATGTCCATGATCTTGCCTTCAGTGTTGATAGTAACCAATGGGTCAAGGCTGGCTTCAATCAAACTAAGTGAATATTGAGAAGCTAATTTTAACGAATCGCTGATTGCTTCCAATTCAATATTTGCAATTTCGCTTTTTTCTTTTTCTCTGATTTGATAAACCAGTTCTTTATCAGCGATGATTAACTCAGCTGCCCGTTTTTCTTTTTCATCGTTTTGGAAAACCAATTCTTTATTGGCAATGCTTAGTTCAGCTGCCCGTTTTTCTTTCTCATCATTTTGAAAGACTAGTTCTATGTCTGCTATTATTAGTTCAGCTGCCCGTTTTTCTTTCTCATCATTTTGAAAAGCCAGTTCCTTGTTGGCAACCACTAATTCAGCGGCCCGTTTTTCTTTCTCATCATTTTGAAAGTCAAGTTCTTTGTCCGCTATTATTAATTCAGCAGCCCGTTTTTCTTTCTCATCATTTTGAAAAGCCAGTTCCTTGTTGGCAACCACTAATTCAGCTGCCCGTTTTTCTTTCTCATCATTTTGAAAGTCAAGTTCTTTGTCCGCTATTATTAATTCAGCTGCCCGTTTTTCTTTCTCATCATTTTGAAAAGCCAGTTCTTTGTTGGCAACCACCAATTCAGCGGCCCGTTTTTCTTTCTCATCATTTTGAAAGGCCAGTTCTTTGTTGGCAACCACCAATTCAGCGGCCCGTTTTTCTTTCACTTCATTTTGAAAGGCCAGTTCCTTGTTAGCAACCACCAATTCAGCGGCCCGTTTTTCTTTTTCATCGTTTTGAAAGGCCAGTTCCTTGTTGGCAACGACCAATTCAGCGGCTCGTTTTTCTTTTACTTCATTTTGAAAGGCCAGTTCCTTGTTGGCAATCACCAATTCAGCGGCTCGTTTTTCTTTCTCATCATTTTGAAAGGCCAGTTCCTTATTGGCAACCACCAATTCAGCTGCGCGTTTTTCTTTCTCATCATTTTGAAAGGCCAGTTCTTTGTTGGCAACCACCAATTCGGCGGCCCGTTTTTCTTTTTCATCGTTTTGAAAGGCCAGTTCCTTGTTGGCAACCACCAATTCAGCTGCCCGTTTTTCTTTCACTTCATTTTGAAAGGCCAATTCCTTGTTGGCAACCACCAATTCAGCTGCCCGTTTTTCTTTCTCATCGTTTTGAAAGGCCAGTTCCTTGTTGGCAACTACTAATTCAGCTGCCCTTTTACCTTTTTCATCATTTTGAAAGGCCAGTTCCTTGTTGGCAACAACTAATTCAGCGGCCCGTTTTCCTTTCACTTTATTTTGAAAGGCAAGTTCTTTATTGGCAACCACCAATTCAGCGGCTCGTTTTTCTTTCTCATCGTTTTGAAAGGCCAGTTCCTTGTTGGCAACCACCAATTCAGCTGCCCTTTTACCTTTTTCATCATTTTGAAAGGCCAGTTCCTTGTTGGCAACAACTAATTCAGCGGCCCGTTTCCCTTTCACTTCATTTTGAAAGGCCAGTTCCTTGTTGGCAACCACCAATTCAGCGGCCCGTTTTTCTTTCTCATCGTTTTGAAAGGCCAGTTCCTTGTTGGCAACGACCAATTCAGCTGCCCGTTTTTCTTTCTCATCATTTTGAAAGGCCAGTTCCTTGTTGGCAACCACCAATTCAGCTGCCCGTTTACCTTTCACTTCATTTTGAAAGGCCAGTTCCTTGTTGGCAACCACCAATTCAGCTGCCCGTTTTTCTTTTACTTCATTTTGAAAAGCCAATTCTTTAACGGCTTTTCGTAATTCTATTGCCCACTTTTGCTCGGCTACATCTCTGGCAACAATCACAACACCCACAACTCCTCTGGTATCTTTATAAACCGATCCGTTGAATGATACATCAGTTAATTTACCATTTATATGTCGGAGAGTTAAAGGAAAATCTGCAATCGAACCTTTTGCAAACACTTCCTGATAAACTTCACGAGCTTTCTGTGGTTCTGTAAAATAATTCAGGAAGTCAGTACCGGTAAGTTTTTCACGTGTCAATCCAGTGATGTTGGCCAATGCCTCATTCATATCTGTGATCTTGCCCTCAGTGTTTATTGTAACTAAAGGGTCATGACTTGCCTCAATCAAACTTCTTGCGTTCATGTAAACCGTTTATTTAGTTTAAAATTCCTAATTCTTCAATTGGAATTCTTCTTCTATCTTTCATCTGTTTAAAATGAGAAGGTGAAAGGCCTGTGATTTTTTTAAACTGATTCGATAAATGGGCCACACTGCTATAATTTAATTTATAGGAGATTTCCGTAAGGTTAAGTTCGTCGTACAAAAGCAATTCTTTTATTCTTTCAACTTTATGTATGATAATGAATTGCTGGATGGTTATCCCCTTTACCTCGGAAAATATATTGGATAGGTAGGTGTAATCGTGATTTAATTTTTCGCTTAAATATTCAGAAAAATTTATTTTAATTATTTCATCTGTATGATGAATCATTTCAATAATGACTTTTATGATTTTTTCAATCAATACAGCACGTTTGTCATCCATTAATTCGAATCCTGCGTCGATTAACCCAATTTTCAGTAGCTCGCGTTGCTCCTCTGAAATGTTTTCCATGATGTCAACTTCACCCAAATCGACAAGTATGAAATGCAGACCTAATTTTTTTAACTCTTCCTTTACTGCCGTTATACAACGGGCACTTACCATGTACTTTATATATAATTTCAATATGGGTTTTTTTAAAAAAGTAAATTTGACAAAAATGCACAATTTAAAGCACAAAATACTAAATTTTTAAAGGAAAGATTTGTATAAATCACATATTCTCAAGATTGTTTTTGCGCTTTTGTTTGAGCTGTTTGTAATAGGTAGGAGAAAGTCCGGTCACTTTCTTAAATTGTTTGGATAAATGGGATACGCTGCTGTAATGTAGTTTGTAGGAAATTTCTGTAAGGTTTAGTTCATCATATAATATCAATTCTTTTACCCTTTCAATTTTATGAATAATTATAAATTGCTGAATGGTAATGCCTTTTACCTCAGAAAATATGTTGGAAAGATAGGTGTAATCGTAATTTAATTTTTCGCTGATGAAATCAGAATAGTTAATTTTAGGCAAGTCATCAGAATAATGGATCATTTCGGTGATCACATTTTTAATTTTCTCAATAAGAATACTTTTCTTATCGTCCAGCAATTCCAAGCCTGATTTAAGTAGATTCTTCTTCATTTGTTCATGCTGGCTGAAAGTGATATCTTCCATGATTTCAACCATTCCGAGGTCAACAATTATAAATCGCAGTCCGAGTTTTTTAAGCTCTTCTTCCACGATCATTTTACAACGCTGGCTGACCATGTATTTAATATAGAGCTTCAATTTTTTTGATTTAGAAATCTTGTAAATCTACTTAAAATCAAAGAAATTGCAATAAGGTGATAAAAAATACAATAGCGATAGCTTTTGCCACGGTACGACAAAGCTACAGCCTAAATTTTGAATAGGTTCAATTGTAAAAATAACGGTAGTTAATATAGATTAAAGGGATTGCTTTCTTGAAGCCGTCCATAAAACAATTCCTCCAAGACACATTACCCCAATACCCATTAATGGCGACCACGAAAAGTCGTGTGGTTTATCTGCAGTTATTTCAACTTTGCCGATATCAACTATTTTTTCTTTTGTAAAAAATTTGAAAGTAGTAAATATGGTTAATATCAAACCAACTATAAGAAGAGTAATGCCTGTTGCTTTCATTATTTTAGGATATTAAATGTTCATATTAAATACAATTTATTCTCAGAAGAGGATAGGGGTTAAGCCTATTTCCTCTTCTGAATTTTGAATTAGTCAACAAAACGGGAGTGATCTCCGATTGTTTTGCTATTAGTTTCTGCTATATCGGACTGCCGCCTCTAATGACGCGCAACAATATAGCAACGATTGCAATTACAAGAAGGATGTGTATTACACTGCCAACATTGTATGCAAAGAAACCCAAAGCCCAGATAATAATTAGAATGACTGCGATGGCATAGAGTAGATTTCCCATGTTTTTTGTTTTAAGAGTTATAGATTGTAAATATCAAAGTCTTCACTATAAAAACCTTTACACTTTTTTGGAAATATATTACATAAATCCCGCATAAATTGGCACCTCGCTATATTCCATCTTTCGTGGTTCTTATCAAGCTAATTCCTGAAATAAAAAATAAAAGCCCAAGAGCTCCGAAAATAATCATTGAAATAACATTGATGTTGGATCCTGTTGCCGTGATACACAATACCGCTACATAAATAAGACCCCCAATTCCTAGAAGTGTTAATAATGCGCCGAAGATTCGTTTTAAATTCATAATTTTTTATTCTTGATTAATTTACAATAATCAATATGGACTAATACGTTTATCTGTGGGAGGCTGTATCAAAAATCATTACTTAATTTCTCCAATTGTTTTTGATACAACCTCTTTCATACTAAAAAACACGTCTGTTTCTGATAATGTTTAGTAATATTGAAATAATTGCAATTACAAGTAGAATATGTATAATACTTCCTACACTGTATGCAAAAAAACCCAAAGCCCAAATAATAATCAGAATGACCGCGATAAGATAAAGTAGATTTCCCATGATGTTTTGTTTTTGTAATAAGTTTCTAAATATTAGACTGTAAAGTTGGAGTCTTTAACAGACTAAGCTTTACATATCTTTGGGAATAAGTTGTATTAATCACACATTTTTCTGGCGCAAGGAATTTTTCTCTTTGGGGGTAAAGATACCAAGGAAGTGGTTTTTGGAAGTTATTCACTGTGGTGCCTTCCTCAGTTTGAGGAAGGCAATCACCAGTTTTATTCAGCGTCTGACTCCTTGTGTACAATTCTCATAATTTCAAGAGCAATATCTTCTGGTGAAAGAATAAAATCAATATACCCGCTGGCTATGGCCGACTCAGGCATATCTGGTTGCTTGGCTGTATCAAGCCTCTGGGCGAAGGTAATGCCACCCACTTCTTTTATATCACTCATGGCTGCTGCTCCATCACCATCAAAGCCCGAAACAATGACAGCAATCAATTTACCATCCCAATGGTCTGACAGAGAACGCAGAAAAATTGTAATTACATCAGGCCATCCCCGTGGTTTTGATATGGGTTTCAAAATGAATTCTCCTCCCAGAATATGCAAATCACGATTTTCAGGGATGATAAAAACATAGTTTGGCTGAACATCCAATTTGTTTGTGATCAATACAACAGGCATTTTGGTATAGCTCGGTAGAATTTCATGCAGCAAGGTGGCTAAAGTTCTCATGTGATTTACGATGACGATTGCAACACCCATATCAGCCGGCAAATGCTGAAGTAACCGGATGAAGGCATCTAGGCCTCCAGCCGAGCCACCCACACATACTATAGGGAAATTTTTTACATTACGTTTTGAGTCCATCGTTAATCTCTCCATTTCCAATTTTGAATCTCAGGCATGTCCTGACCGTTTTTCTCAATGTATTGTTTGTGTTCGATAAGCTTTTCCTTGGCCCACTTTTTAAGCTGCAAGCCACCTACACCTAACTGAGGAAGCCTGTTTATTACATCCAATACCAGATGGAACCTGTCAAGATCGTTTAACACTACCATGTCGAAGGTTGTGGTGATGGTGCCCTCTTCTTTATATCCCCTGACGTGAATGTTTGCATGATTGGTACGACGGTAGGTCATTCGGTGAATGAGCCAGGGATATCCATGGAAAGCAAAGACGATGGGCTTGTCTTTTGTGAACAATGCATCAAAATCCTGATCGCTTAACCCATGCGGATGTTCAGTTTGGGGTTCCAGTTTCATCAGATCAACAACATTGATCACCCGAATTTTAATATCTGGCAATTGTTTACGAAGTATAGAAACTGCGGCCAGGGTTTCGAGTGTAGGTACATCACCGCAACAGGTCATTACCACATCGGGCTCCTCTCCACCATCGTTGCTGGCCCATTGCCATACGCCAATTCCCTGACTGCAATGTTCGATTGCCTCTTCCATTGTCAACCATTGAGGGGCCAGATATTTACCCGCGATTACAACGTTGACATAGTGCCGGCTTCTTAAACAATGATCCCAGACCGATAACAAACAATTTGCATCGGGTGGGAGGTACACGCGTACGATGGATGATTTTTTGTTTACAACATGATCAATAAAGCCTGGGTCTTGATGGGTAAAGCCATTGTGAGCCTGCTGCCACACATGAGAAGCGAGCAGATAATTGAGGGATGCAATTTTTCTCCGCCAAGGTAATTCTGATGTAACTTTCAGCCATTTGGCATGTTGGTTAAACATGGAATCTATAATGTGAATAAAAGCTTCGTAACTATTGAACAACCCGTGACGACCCGTCAGAAGATATCCCTCAAGCCAGCCTTCACACTGATGCTCGCTGAGCATTTCCATTACCCTGCCATCGGAGGAAAGAAATACATCATTCTTTTCCGTCTCGGCTTCCCATTGTCGGTTAGTTACCTCGAATACAGCGTTTAACCGATTGGAAAGTGTTTCATCAGGACCGAAGATACGAAAATTTCTTTGCTTCTGGTTCAAACTGATTACTTCCCGCAGGAACTCTCCCAGTTCATAGGTGTCAGCTGCTTCAACTGAACCAGGCGCGGGTACATTCACCGCATATTTCCTGAAATCAGGCATAATAAGGTCACGCAACAGCAATCCGCCATTTGCATGTGGATTAGCGCCCATCCTACGGTTACCTTTGGGTGCCAGTTCGGCCAACTCATTTATCAGATGACCATTATCATCAAACAATTCTTCAGGCTTGTAGCTTCTCAACCATTTTTCAAGTAGCCCAAGATGATTCGGATGAAGCGAATTCACTAGCAGTGGCACCTGGTGAGAGCGAAAGGAACCCTCCACTTGCAGCCCATCGACTACTTTCGGTCCTGTCCAACCTTTGGGTGAACGTAGAACTATCATCGGCCAACGGGGGCGGGTAGAGTCCTTATTATTTCTGGCAGCGCTTTGAATACTTTGGATATGTTCGATGGCCTTTTCCAACACAGCGGCCATCTGCTGGTGCATTTCTTGAGGATTATCACCTTCTACATAATAAGGTGTCCAACCATAACCGAGCAGCAATTGTTCTAATTCTACTTTCGTAATTCGGGCCAGTACGGTTGGGCTTGCAATTTTATACCCATTCAGATGCAAAATGGGTAAAACGGCACCATCCGTGGTAGGATTGAGAAATTTATTGGAGTGCCATGCAGTTGCCAATGGCCCTGTCTCAGCTTCGCCATCGCCAATTACACAGGCAACAATCAGTTCAGGATTGTCAAATGCGGCTCCGAAAGCATGGCTGAGTGAGTATCCCAACTCACCCCCTTCATGGATCGAACCCGGACACTCTGGTGAAACATGACTGGGAATCCCTCCCGGGAAAGAGAACTGGGTAAACAGTTTTTTCAATCCGGCTTCATCTTGGGTGATATGGGGGTAAACTTCACTATACGTGCCTTCAAGATAGGTATTGCCCACCAAGGCGGGACCGCCATGGCCGGGACCTGAAATATAAATCATATCCAGATCATACTTTTTGATCACCCGGTTCAAGTGTACATATATAAAGTTCTGGCCTGGTGTAGTACCCCAATGCCCCAGAAGCACCGGCTTCACGTCCGATTGTTTTAAGGGACGCCTTAGTAGTGGATTATCATAGAGATATATTTGGGCGACAGACACATAATTGGCAGCACACCAGTAAGCATTTATTTTTCTCAGTTCTTCGGTTAATAGTGGCTCGTTCATATTGTTTCATATTTTACGATATATCTTTTCAGAAGTAAACTCTCGAGCTTTACCAAATCTTCGCTAAATTTTCTAATTCCTTCTGCCAGTTTTTCGGCTGCCATGTCATTTTCGTTCATAAGCCAACGAAACTTTTTTTGATCCATCGCTATTTTTCCTATCTCACTGGCTTTGGCCTTTTCAATGTCTAATTTCTTCTCAACTACTCCTTCTGTTTTTTCAAGTTCAGTGAGTAATGATGGAGCAATGGTCATCAAGTCACAACCTGCAAGCGCCAGTATTTCACCCGTGCTTCTGAAGCTGGCTCCCATGATTTCTGTTTTATGACTGAATTTCTTATAATAATTATAGATGTTATTCACTAGCAATACTCCTGGTTCTTCTGCCGGAGTAAAACTAAGGCTCGGATCATTCTTCATATGCCAATCCAAGACACGTCCCACAAAAGGCGAGATGAGTTGAACTCCTGAATCTGCGCATGCAATGGCCTGAGGCATTGAAAATAACAAGGTCATATTACAATGAATCCCTTCTTTTGTAAGTGTTTCAGCCGCCTTAATGCCCTCCCATGTTGAAGCTATCTTAACAAGTATCCTATCCCTGTCAATTCCTGATTCCTTGTACAATGCAATCAAATCGCGCGCTTTTTTGACACTTCCTTCGGTATCAAAAGAGAGCCTTGCATCCACCTCTGTGGAAACCCTTCCAGGTACAATTTTCAAGATCTCCAATCCAAAATTAATGAACAGCCTATCTAAAGCGAAGCTGATTTGCTTTGTTGTATCTGTTGATTTGCGATGGGCATAAGCCAGAGCTTGATCCATCAGATGAATATACTTTTGATCTTGCGAGGCAGTATAAATGAGCGATGGGTTGGTCGTCGAATCCAATGGTTTAAATTTTCTTATGGATTCAAAATCACCGGAATCGGCTACTATTTTTGAGTGTTTTTTAAGTTGTTCAAGCAAATGCATATTGGATGGGATTTTATTTTGAATTACCTTCTTTAACTGGAACTATCAGCAACGGCAGGGTAGTCTGACCTAAAACTTTTTCAGCAGTACTTCCAACCAATACTTTTTCGAGCCATTTGCGGCTATGAGAACCTATCACAATGATATCAACATGTGAACGAAGAGCAGTCTTTAATACCATGTCAGCCACTTCACCTTCTTCTATGACTGTTTTGATAGTTTCATCACCCAAGTGGTTTTTAATTTTTTCCAGAAAGAGATTTCCTGCTTTTTTTAATCCTTCCAAATCCACCATTTGAAGAAATTCGGTATGGCTGAAATTGCTGAATCCCATGATGGGCATGTATTCTGGTGTAGAATAATAAGCCATATCTCCCAATACATGCAACAAAATAACCTCGCCCTTCATGGCTTTGGCTATTGAGAAACCCCATTGTGCTACCTCCTGAGCTGATTGATCATAGTCTAGAGCAATCAATACTTTTTTAATGGACCTGATGTTGAAATTTGATTCCGGTGGCATTTCCATAGCTTTTATTTTAAGATATTAATTAATCATATTTGTAAATTTACAAATATGAATTATAGGAACCTAAAAACCTTTACACTATTTTAGAAATAAGTTACACTTTTTATACATCTCAGGTAACTTTCACTTAAACTGACTGGATATACGGATCATCTTATAGGTACAGAGCATATCATTTCTCTACTGACTTGCCTTAATTGTCATGTAATATTCTTATGCCGCAATAAATCAAACAAATCCGAGACTTCCATTATTCCCTCAACATTCGCAGTTTACGTCAATTACGCAATTGCGTAATTGACGTAAACTGAATGCTCATGGATTCCATCATTGTAGGTATCCAACATTTGGTAAATTGGCTTCTTTTAAAGTATTGCTTAGATCAAACTTATATTTCAATTGGCTACCCCTTGTTTAAACTTAAACTGATTAAAAGAATCGAGTTTGAAAACAAAGCGGATTCTGTTTTTGAATGATCCGGTGATGGATTCAATATTTTCTGAAACTAGTAAAGGAATATAAACCTCGAATAAGTTCCAAATGCCTGTCTTTATACCTGTTTCAAAGAAGAAAGGTGATTTGTGTTCCTGGTCAACCCCGTGATCGTTTAATAAAAGATTCACAAAGGGTTTGATTGCTACCCGACCGACCTTTCCGGGCAAATTACTTGTGAAGGAGGTCGAAACCAACCATCGGCTAAAGCCCAGGCGATCGGTTACAGCTGAAACTAATCCTCCTTCGGATAACGACATTTGCCGGGACCAGAATGAGGTTGGGAAAACGCTAAACCGATTTGGAAAGGTGCCTTGGTAAAGGTAGTCCTCACGACCGCTTCTTCCGCTGGCCGAAAAGGAATAAAAAGGAACCGTCGATTTGTTTTTCAACATGGTGCCAGCAAACAGACGGATATCCAAACCTTGGTTTTTCCCGATGTAACTGTATTTGTAATTGACTTCCACAGACGTTTTTTGATAGGTATGATGGGCTTCCAGTGAGGTCCGCAAGGAAAAAGGATTGATCAAAGTTTTCTTTTCCAGTAAGTATCCAAACTGAACATACGAATTCATCGTTGCCTTCTCAGGAAGCTCAATCTGGAAAAGATCAGAGGCTGCCGTATAAGCTCCGCTTGCCTGGTGTTGAAAAGGATTGCGAAGGTTTTTATTTCTGAAATAAAGGTTTAACCCTGTTTTTATTTTGTGGTAATCCTGATTGTCTGGAGCTCCGAATTTTGTTGCTTCCAGCGAGATGGTCGCCCTCCTGATGAATCGCTCATAAGGGCTTATATTGTATGAAATCTTTCCAAATCCTGCCAGTCTGGAATTATTGAATGAATAAAAAGGCATGAAGAAATATTCAACTGGTTTTGATATTAGAAACCCATTGTGAAAGACCATCCCAATCATTAACCCGTTTTCTTTATTCCAGTTGATGGCTGGAATATACATCACGGTTCGTTTGTCCAGATCTTCAATGGTGAAAATTAATTGAGCGCGTAATGGATCAGCCCTGGGAAAGAATCTTTCTCTTTTGATGTTATTGTTAAGCCTGAATAATTCAGGTGTAATATGCCTTGGATCAATCTTTATTTCAGAATAATTTCCCTCCGGTAGTTCTATCCACTTTTGCCCTTCGAACCCGTCGACCCACTTCTGAAAACAGATAGAATCTCCAATCATACCTGCAATCACCAATGGCGATGCCAGCTCGCCGTTATTCTGTACGAGCAGTTGCTGGTTTTCGAGACGAACTATTTTATAGTCAAGCCTTTTGTTTGTCCTGATAAAATCATTGAAAAACCACTTTAAGTCTTTATCAGTATGCGATTCAAATGAGCTTTGAAGGTCATCGGGTTGAGGATGCCTGAACTTCCACTTTTGATAATAATTCTGCATGGAGGCATCAAAAAGAGAATCTCCCAGATATTCCTTCAGGAAGTTGAAACCCGTGGCAGCCTTATTGTAAAGAATAATCCCATAATTCATCGTAGTATAATCAGCTGCGGCCAGGTTAATGGTTTGTTCCAGGTTGGTGCGGGCCTGGATAAGCCATTCGAGTTCCTGAACTCGTTGTACAGGCATATCTTCTATATGAAAAAACTTTGCTTGCTTTCTTTTTTTTAAGTACGTTTCCCACAACTTTTTATCGGGATATTGGTCGTTCATATATCGTCCCGTGTAGGCGTTGGTAATACTTTCATCCAGATAGGGGTATCGACGTTCATTCGACCCAAGGGCGCTGTAGAACCATGAATGTGCAATTTCATGGGTAATTACTTCATCCAAAGAATAGGCATCATCAGCCAGACCAATTACTGTAATGCCTGGGTATTCCATTCCAACTCCAGCATTCAGCGCGCTTTGAACAGCAGTAAAACTGTTGTAGGGGTAGTCACCAATCAATTTTGAGTAATAATTGATGGAATTGTTCACATAGGAGAGGGCATGTTCCCATAAATTGGCCTGTTGATCAGTGAACATGGCCCATGTGGTCACCTCCCTGCCTGATTCAGGAAGTTTTACACTGCCTTTTAAAACATGGAATCGCTTATCTGCAAACCATGCAAAATCATGTACCTGGCTTTGCGCATAGCGTAAAGTTTTCATTTGTTTTGATGAAGGAGGAAAGTATGCTTCCCTCATGCCTTTGTAGTTTTTCCAGATAGTATCGGCAGCAAGTAGATTAAGCCTTTCAATTTCATGTTCATTTTGCAGGTTTCCCGTTGCACCTACTGTATAGTTTTTGGGCAGGGTAATGCTTACATCAAAATTGCCAAATTCAGAATAAAACTCACCCTGATCAAGGTAGGGCATCTGATGCCAGCCCTCCTTATCGTAAACCGCTGGCTTTGGATACCATTGCGAAATCTGATAAGATTCACCGATATGGCCCAATCGGGAAGTGACTCCTTTAGGGATCCTTACACGGAAAGGAGTAGTAATACGCAGGGTATCGCCCGGAGCAAGCGGACTATTGAGCAAAAGCTTGCAGATGTCGGGTTGATCTGGCAATAAACTCCATGTAACCTTGAGGTCTTCAATTTTAAAGTCTAGGGAGTCGATGCCTCCTTTCAATAGAAAATCATCAAACAACTTTTGCTTTCCTTGTGAATGTAATAATTGCCTGGCCAATGCGGTGTTATTGCCTGAATAGGCATTTGGCCACAGATGGAAATACAGCAGTTGAAGGGTATCAGCAGATTTATTAATATACTGAATTGCTTCGAAGGCATTTAGCTCATGCCGCTTATCATTCAATGTTACATGAATCTCATAATTTACCTCTTGCTGAAAACTTTCCTGTGATGAAGCTTTAAAGCACAATCCGATCATCATCAGACCAGTCAATAAAACTTGCACTACATTCTTAATCTTGAGTTGATAGAACTCGTTTTGATTCATCGGGTGGTATTAATTCTGGTATTTGCCTGTCTTTTTACTTCTATTTCCCGAAGGTGTAGATGCACTTTTATTTTTGTTGCCCTTACCGCTCTTGTCTCCGGCGTTGTGGCTGTTGTTCAGTTTGTTGTGGTTGTTGTGGCGTCACCTGAGGTTGTTCTTGAACCTTTGTTTCCACAGGTTGAGTTCTTTGATTTTGCTGGTTCTGCCTTTCTGATTGCTGTTGTCTAACCTGTTGCCGCTCTTGTCTCCGGCTTTGCTGAGGTTGTTGCTTTTCTATTTGTGGAGCCACCTGTGACTGTGACTGTGGTTGCACAGGTTGAACTGCTTGTTTTTGCTGATTTTGTTTTTCTATCTGCTGTTGCTGTATTTGCTGTTGCTGCTGCTGAACTTCCTGCCTCCTGCGTTCACTTTCTAGTTGTTGCTGTCTTTGCTGCTGCTGCTGCTGAACTTCCTGTCTACTGCGTTCACTTTGTTGCTGTTGCTGTATTTGCTGTTGCTGAACTTCCTGCCTCCTGCGTTCATTTTCTAGTTGTTGTTGTTGCTGTTGCTGCTGTAGCTGAGGTGTCCCTTGAGGCTGCGCAGGTTGAGTTTGCTGACTTTGCTGATCCTGCCTTTCTTGTCTTCTGCGTTCATTTTGCTGTAGCTGAGGTGTCACCTTTGGCTGTTGTGGCTGTGTTTGAGTCGGTTGAGTTTGCTGTCTTTGCTGATTCTGATTTTCTCTCTGCGGTGACTGTCGTTCCTGTCTGCGACGTTCCACTTGCCGTCTTGGTTGTGTTTGTTGCTGGTCTCTTGTATTAGTACCCGGAGTTACATTGTTTTGTGGATTGGTGACATTTCTTGCTCTTGTTGATTTGACCTCTTCCAGCTTTGTAATTCTTGATGGAGCGGCCCCCTGACCTCTGCCACCGTTTGGTTGAACTTGTGGTCTGTATATTTGTAATTGATTGTTACTCATTCTCACTTCAGGTCTGTTACTGTCGCGAATGGCAACACTGTTGATCCTTCTGCCAGTAGCTCTTTGAACATTGTCTTTGGGTGGCCCTGCAATATATGTTGTATTGCGGCTTTTGTCAATGTACGTGTTATTGATAACAGTTGTATTATTAATGATTGTAGTGTATTCACGTCTGTCAACATAATGTCTGTGAATGTCTGATCTGCCAAAATCCCTGTCATGTACAAAATTCCAGCGGTTAAAATCTCTGTTCCCCTCGTTATAACCAATGTTATTATTCATGCCAGGCCTCATCGGTTCCCAGCCATAATATCCGTTTCCACTTCTCCAGTTGACCCATGAGGGGCCCCATTGATTGTCGGGTACCCAAAACCATCCATAATAATTATCAAAGTCCCATCGGCCATAATGAAATGGTGCCCATCCCCACTTATAATCCGATACCCATGTCCACCCATATTCAGTATTTACCCAATATCCATCTGTGGAATAGGGGGCAAAATTCTGTTCTGCATCGGGTAGCCATACATACCCATAATTGGGATAATCGACCCATTGGCCATAAGGACTTAATTCGTCATAGAATACTTGAAAGTTGACTGATTCCGGCTGTGCATAAGAAGTTTGCTTTTGCTGAACAGCACAAGAATAGTTGAGAAATAAGAGAAAAAGTATTGCGGCTATTCTATTGAGTGGTTTCATTTTGTGTATGTTTTTAATTGTCCCATTATTTATAACGATATATAGTAGAACTGGTAGTGCGTAACTGACTAACCATTAGCTTGTGTGAGAGCTTCCCTCAAAACTCATACCAAAATATAACCAATTGAACTTTTATTACCACTAAAAAAACTAATTATAACGTTCTGCATTTTACAGGACGTTATAATTATAAATAACTTTAAAAATTAATGAAAGAGTCCTTCATTAATCCCGATTCCCTATAAGTTATTTTGAAGAACAGAGGATTAAGTCAAAAGAATAATCAAAAGAAGAATAATAATAACTGTACCGGCGCTGATATAGATATATCCACCGTCTTTACGTACATTTTCTTTAGTCGTCCTTAATTCTTTTCTCAATTCACGCTTTTCAGTAACTGTAAGATTCGATTTGTCCATGTCACGAATTTCTTCAACCCGTTTTGTTAAGCGGCTTACCTCTTCTGCTGACAATTTGTTTTCCATTTTGTCTGCTTTAAGATTCTTTGATTTGGAAGATCCAAAGGTAGTTGGTGCACTCAATGCAAAAATCATTAATACTGCGAAAAATAGTTTTGTTCTCATCTTTGTAATTTTTAATATTAGGGTGTATAAATAATTATAGGATTAAAGAATATTTAAAAGTAATTGTATTTGAATTTTACTTTGTTACACATTTTTGAAAATAAGTTACATAATTTGCATTTTTCCTGCCCAACAGACTTTCTCATAAAACACAATTGCAATTAATTCCGTATAAAAGTTTCATTGAATTCAATGTTTTCATACCTAAAAATTTACCTTCAATTATTGTATAACAAAGATGAGGTTCTTCCGGTGGGAAACCTTACACACTAAAAGAAATTAGTTGTATTAATCACACATTTATCCTTTTCATTCATTTATTAACGTGAGTTCGATATAAGCATTACTCTAAAAAACCATTATCCAAAAGTGAGTTTGGCAAGATTCGCTTCCATGCTTTCTGCAAAAAGAACTCAATTCTGGATAGATAGAATCCTTGGTTTACTCCTGCTTCATTTTCAACATGGCCGCCAAACCGCCAAGACCGCCACTTTTCGTTTTTATCTCTGAAGGAGTGAAATTATTATTAAAATGACAAGTGGCGGTCTTGGCGGTTTGGCGGCCATGTCGAAAAATAGGAGGCCAGTGTCACAGCCTACGATTAAAATCTGATTTATCCAAATTTTCTATAAATATTTCGTTCCTGACGGAACACGAAATAGTGCCATGGGCGCGAAATATTTGCAGAACAATGATTTACCGTGATTTCCAGAGTGCCGTAAGTACGAAACATTTCAACGTCAAAATTTAGTCGGTTACTAGTGATATTAAATGTAGGTAAAATAAAAATTATCAAACTAAACAATTATCAATTATGCGTTTATTTGTATAGGTTTTAATTCCAACCCTTCAACCTTCCAACCCTCCAATTTGTTTACGTTTTCCTATACAATTTATCATCCTTCCATTTGGTAGAATTATCAGCAATGTAACCCGAAATGTTTTCATACGATTGTTGTTCACGGATAATGTGTTCCCAATAATTGAATTGCCATAATTTGCTGTCAAATTGTTTCCATTTAAATACTTTTACACCTCTTATATATTCATTGGTGGACATTGTTTTAAACCAATTCATCATATCCCCGATAGTGGCATTGTATTGTTTGTTGTCCATCCCATATTTCTCCGATGTGCGTTGGGTCAGTTGTTGGGGCGCCCACGTTAAACGGGAAATGGGCGCCCATTATCTTTTTAAATGATGGGATTTTTTATAATCACTATGTCAAATGCCAATTTCATGACTTCAAACAATCTAACTCTTTCTTCAACCCCGCTTACTGTTTTTATCAGTAATCCAATTGAAAAAACAAAAAGAAAGGTAGAAAGTATTGGAATGCTGATTTGCCAAAGATTGCCAGATACTTTAATCGATATTATAAACGTTATACCAGTCATAATCACTGCAAACCAGTAAACTATTTTGGCAATATTGGATTGTACTTTTAAACGATAGGTTTCTTTCAACCACCATTCATTCTCCATAATTCGTTCAGTAAGCTCAAAAGAATTTCTAAAACTTAATTTCGAATATTGTTTGATCAAAGTCTGTTTCAATAATTCATTTTGCTGTTCCATGCTCTCTTATTTAGGCAAATTGTTTTTGTTTCTTTTCATGTCACGAGGTTCTCTTAGGGGCGCCCATTGCATCCACTATTGAATCAACCAATCCATCCACCCATTTTAATATTAAATCTATTTCATCAATGTTGGCGCATGCGTTAATCGTGAAAAGGGCGCCCACACAGGGGTGCCCCCTACGGGATCATTTATTTTCAATATAGTTTTATTAATGTTGATACTTTTTTATTCATTCAAATTTACAAAATCTTTTAATCAATAATTACATTATTTATATTTATCTTCTAATTTCCATTCTAAAAACATTCACCTCAAAGTGGACAATAATTTTTTCTGAAATTATTGTCTATTCATTATTTTGAAATATACTTTGCAGAATTCATCCTGATAATAATTTCACTCACTCAAAGTAATACCCTTCATCTATATTGATGCCCTTGTTTAATATACCAGTGAGAACTTCAATTGAATTACTTTCTTACCTCTGTCTTATCTCTATCTTACCATATTTTTATATAATACATATCAAATTAGAATCAAATACATATATTAACCGCATTATTACGTATTATATACGTATTATATATGTATTTGATTTGTATTTGATATGTATTTGATAAAAAAATGGTAAAACAGAGATAAAACAGAGGTAGAATACTTGTACGAGGAGTTACATTTTATTTCATCTCAATGTTAAATATAATTCATGTTATTTATGGGAAGGTATTAACTCACCTATTCCTTCTATTAGAGTCCACATAATTTTAAAAGCAGGTTTTAATCTGCTTCATCCGCCTTCATTCGTGTAATCTTTCTCTTAAAATGAATACTTTAAACTTACCTCGGATTTATAATTGCGTGGAAGTCCAGGGTAATAGTATCTTGGAGATTGATTAACTACTGCCGTAGCATTGATCAGGACCATAGAGGCATAGCGACTGTCAAAGAGGTTTTGGATGCCTGATGTGAGGGCAATTGAAAACTGATTGAAAGTTTTTTCATAACCGGCCATCACATTGGCCAAAGCATAAGCATTTGAATAAATAGAATTGTCATCACGCAGGGGCATACGGCCAACAGTGAGATAATGTATATTAAGGAAGAAGCCTTTTGTATGAGTGGTTTCGAGCATCCAGTTGGTCAAAAGAGCGGGAGTACCGGGTAGTTTATTTCCAGCATAGTTATTTCCGTTATCTATAAATTCGGCAAAGCGATACCGGGTATGGCTTCCATTTATTCTGAAAAAAGTGTTAATGGAAGGGCGGTTGATCAGCCGGTAATCCATCCTGATTTCCAATCCCGGATGGTTGGTTGCCCCGGCATTGATCCCTATGTATTCATCTTCGCCCCTGCGTTGCGCTACCAACAGGTTTTTTACTTTCATATAATACACCGAAAGTTCAACAAATAAAGCAGGAGTGATATAACCTTTGGTGCCCAGTTCAAAGTTCCATCCAGTTTCAGGTTTGATAGACGTATTTCGCTGTCCGCCAGGCATCAGTGTTTCTTCAAGGGTGGGAGGGGAGAATCCATGACTGACTACCGAGAATAGGCGAATGTTTTCATTTAAAATAAAGGAGGTGGCCAGTCGGGGCGAAAGGATAGATGGAAATTTGTGTTCACCGCTCTGGTTGCCATCTGCCAGGAATTGATCTTCGTAATTGTAACTTGTATGGTTCCAGTTTATGCTGGCAGAAACAATCAGGAGTTGTTCAATATTCAGATCAGTAAGTATAAAAACATTGCTGTACCTGCGATGTTCCTGGTTGTCGGATAGCAGGTTTCCCACTGCACGGTTATTATTCTGAAGTGTTTGCCATTGGTAATTTTCCTTAAAGTATTCATTGCCTAACATAAGGCGAATAGTCGATTCACCTGAAGTGATTTTTTTCTCCAGCACCGATCGTTCACCTACATAATGGTTTTTTTCCTGAAGAATGTTGAAAGGCCTCAGTTCATCGTTGGTATTGTATTGTCCAAACAGACTCACTTTGGCCAGCCAGTTACGGTTGAGCCCCTGCTGGATGGTTATTCCCCCAAATGCTTTCTGATAGTCTTCATAACCGCGCGTGGCAGCCCAATTGGAGGCTGCCTTTTCGGGAGTCTCCTGAAATGTTTTCAGATTAATGGAGCTGGGAATGAATGCATCGGTTTGAATGAATGCCCCCAACAGATTTATGGTGGTTTGATTTAGGGTGAAGGAGGTCGATCCTGTTAAATTATGCCTGTTGGTTTCATTGTTTTCACGGTACCCAATGGAATGAAAGCGACTGTAAATCAGCGAATGGCTGCTGTTTTTTAAAGCCACTTCAAGCTTGCCGGAATATTTGATGGTTTGAAATGAACCGATAGCAACACGCTGTGAAAATTGGGTACTGGCAGGTTTTGAAGGATTGAACAGTAGTACTCCACCGAGGCCAGAACCATAAAATCCGGAAGCTGGCCCTTTGATGATTTCAATGTCGGCAATCTGATCCAGGTCCAGGTCTTCGAGCGTTGTTTCACCCACTCCATTTGTGAGGGGTATATCGCCGTAATAGGCCCTGATTTTGTTGGTTCCGAATGGCGACCGTGTTCCAATGCCCCGTATAGTGAGCCGGTTGGTGTTGATTGATCCGCTTTGCATCCACACGCCCGGAAGTTTATTCACTGAAGGGGCCAAAGTAAAAGATATTTCCCTAATTAACTGGCGGTTGGTAATGATTCCGATAGAGCCGGGGGTATCAAATAAGCGTTTATCAGAACCAAAGGCCTTGACTACTATTTCCTGAATATTTATGGTACGGTAAGTTGAATCGCTGCTATCTGCAAGGAGTTGGAAGGATGAAAGTGGTAACTGGGTTTCTGCATCTAAACACTTGCCTTCAAGATGCTGAGCCATCATGTGGAAAGAAATCACGAATAATAAGGCTGATAGGATGCAGTAAGGTAGCGTTTTTTTCACAATAAAGGGATTACACGGATTAAAAAAGATTACACGGATTAAATCCAAGTTCCAAATATAACCTTACTATTCTCTTAAACCTTTAATGCAAAGATATACAGGAATCTTAAAGTTCTGTTACCAAGGTTTATTAATTGAAAATAAGGTTTTTAATAACTATAACTATTTTATAATCGAAGAAGTTTTCTTTTTACGGGTTAAATGTGACTTACTCATTAGAGATAATAAGGTACGTTGTAATGGGTGAAGGATCGTCACACCAATGATTTCTTAAAAATCAGGCTGCATTCGGATGATTGTTCCTTCACCTGTATCAACGCCTTCTGCATTGTCATGATTTCCATACCATTCGTCTTTTTTTGTTAATGCTTGGCAGAAGTCATCTATTGAAACCAAAATGTAAATGCAATTACTTCAGTATGTATTTTATCAATACTAAAGGTAAAGATAATCAATGTAATCACTCATCTTATGACTCTAAATTAATGGATAAGTGATAATCTATGAATCAGTCTTTTATTTTCATTGGCTTACAAAGCTTCTCTTCCTTTTTGGCTTTACGTTCGCATTTCCTACAAATATATAGTGCCTCATCTTTTTCCTTGTAATCGTCATTTTTACACTGCTTCTTGCCCATCTCCTACTTCTTATCTTGTTCGATGTGCTGAATAACAACTGTAACGGGATAATTGTTTTTCAAATATTCCGACAGCTTCTCAGCCGCGTATACCGAACGGTGTTGTCCGCCGGTACAGCCAAAGTTTACACTCAGATGGGTGAACCCTCTATCCAGATAAACTTCAACTGAATGTGATACCAGGCTTACAACCGGAACCATAAACTGAGCCATGGTTGATTTTTCCTCCAAAAAGTGCTGTACTTCAGGGTCTTTACCTGTCAGATATTTATACTCCAGGTATCGGCCTGGGTTGTGAATTGCACGACAGTCGAATACAAAGCCACCACCGTTTCCTGAACGATCTTTTGGGATTCCCTTTTTATAGGAAAAGCTGCTGACTATAACCGTTAGCTTGTTATTTTCGGAGCCTATGGATTTGAGGAAGGCAGATTCACCGACTGCTTTTAAAACCTTGAATAGCTCGGGTAGCTTTACTTCAATGGTATGTTTAGCCAGCAACGCATCAAGGTTTTTCAGGGCATAAGGAATACTTTTCAGAAAATGTTCCTTTTTCTCGAAGAACCCGCGAAACCCATAAGCACCCATGGACTGCATAATGCGGATCAGCACATATCCGTCAAAGAGCGATTTGAATTTATGGCGGTCAATATCCTTATATTGAGTTAGTTCATCCAGATAAAAGTCAAGTAATTCTTCACGTACTTCCTCTGGAATATTGGCTTTGGCATCGTAAAGCAGCGAAGCCATATCGTATTGCAGGGCACCCTTGCGCCCACCCTGGTAGTCAATAAAATAAACTTTCTCATCTTTGAGCATTATATTGCGTGACTGAAAATCGCGGTACAAAAACGCATTGTTATCGGCTGCCAGCAGGTAATCGCTGAATGTTTGGAAATCATCCTCAAGGGCTTGTTCATCGAAAGGTATCTTTGCCAGTTTTAGAAAGTAATATTTAAAATAATTCAAGTCCCACATCATTGATTGTTTGTCGAATGCTTCGCGGGGATAGCAAACGCTGTAATCAATGTCTTTTCCTGCAACCAGTTGAATGCGTGGAAGCTGACGTAGAACCTTTTTGTATTCTTCTACGATTTTTTCTGAGAAGTCTTCTGTTTCATCCCCCTTTGTCAGAAAATCAAACAGGGTAGTGTTTCCTAAATCTTCCTGAAGATAACACTTTTGGTCCGAACTAACTAAATAGATACGCGGAACCGGAATATCCCTTTTCAGGAAATGGGCCGAGAATTCAAAGAAAGCGTTATTTTCTTTAATATCCTGATTGTAAGCGCCTATCACTTGATGGTGCATACTTTTAATCCGTGCATATTCGCGGTAGGAACCCGATGCGGGTAATGGTTCGAATGTCGATACTTCTTCTTTGAAGTGTTCTTCAAACAAGCCAATGAGTTGATCTTTTATT
>Ga0123337_10000822_pt1 | contig 46770 bp, 43 predicted proteins | sample frozenSSSSmetaG_FD_89792 | JGI IMG/M metagenome (GOLD analysis project Ga0123337, IMG submission 89792) | Glacier valley bacterial and archeal communities from Borup Fiord, Nunavut, Canada, to study Microbial Dark Matter (Phase II) -... | ecosystem: Environmental > Aquatic > Freshwater > Ice >... | reverse complement strand
GGATCAGGCATATAATGAGTTCTACAATTTGCTATTAATTTAATGCCTCATAAAACAAATACCTGTTTCTCAAATTCTGGTAATGACGTTCACAAAATGGGTGGATCATTGCCTGGAATATTGTTTCAAATTCCAGTGTAATGATTTTCCATTCCTGGTTATAGTTGCCAGCTTTGTATCGTCTGGTGTATATAAGGCAAATAAAAGGATGTATGGTCATTTATCATCCAACAGACACGTTGTTGCGCGGGGATAGGATCGGACTGATGTATGACATGCGTGCCAACATTTTCCATTACTTCGTCGCAAAGAAGTTCGAGCTCCCAGCAAATGACCTGCAGCTGTTCCGGACGGACGAGCGTTAACCACTGATAAAACTTATTCCTGTTGAAGTGCCGGCTGCTGAAATTGATGATTAGTTCAACTCTGCAGACCCTGTCGAGTCCTTTTTCGCAAAACAGGATATCCGAGATAAGAACTCCTTTATATTTTTCTACGAAATGATGGAGACCTATAATTTCACAGCACAACTGGTCAAATTCCGGCTGGGGAAGTTCCACGATTCACTCAAAGATCCTTTCTTTCAGACCATTTATTCGTTTGTCAAGTAATTCTACCTGAGTTAGTAAAGGTGTCATGGCTTACCGGTTAGCGCGCAGGTACTGCGCTACTTTAGTGCGATCATTACCTACCGCACGTATAGCGTCGAGGACCTGTTGACGGGAAGCCCCCAATTTAGGTTCAAGGTAGCCTAGTTCATAAGAACCTGCCGGGGCGGTACGTACACGATGCCGGTGTTGCCGAAGTAATACACTGTCTGACATGAATAGTTTTAATAGAACTATAATTAAAAAGTATGCCATCACCATTTCCCCAAAGCTTCCCGAAAACCCGGGCCGGTTATAAAGGTATTTGCAGTTTACCCCACATGATCAGGCGGACATTTTTTCCCGTTCTATTTTAAAGGAGGCCTTGATAAAAATCAATGTGATCAGGATCCAAACCAATGTGGCTACATATAAATTAGCTTCAATCAGCCGTCCGCTAAAAAATAAGTTTGAAGCAGCGGTACAAGTAAATATATTGGTCAGCCTCAGCACTACTATTAATACTGTGGCGGGAACGGCTATTAATCGAAATACAGCCCTGGACAGGAGAGTAGCAATAGCTTTATAAAGAAAAGAAAAATCACAAAAAACTAAATAAATAATGGCATTAAAAGTAAAAGAAATGTTTAAAAACAATGTGTTCATTATGTGGAAAATACACGCAGTCAACAGCCATATTTTCCATGACCGGGGCGAAATGAGCAACATCACTAATGGAGATAATTCAAAAACAACAGCGCAATAATCCATCAACTTTTGCGCGCCAAAGGGGAATGATTTACCCCATGGAGCCAATAAGAACTGCCTGTCAAAAGCATAATATCCGGTATACATCCAATTGGCAGTGCCACTACTATTAAAATCGGAATTAATCCATTTTAAAGCTTTTTCGAAACCTGCAGAAAAAAAGGCGAAACATATTAAAACAGCAAACAGGGAAAGTGCTTTCTGATCATATTTGCTGTGCCTGATCTTATCCGGCACCAAAGACAGTTGGGTGCCCCAATTGGTAAAGGACAAACAAAATAACAAACAGTATAATAATATTGAATGGTCTATTTTGCCAAAGGAATATTGAAAGTTCAGTCCAACCAGGCTGAGTATAACAAAAATGCGCGAAGCAATTTTTGCTTTTATTCCTGTTGTTATACAAAGCGAGGCAACTAATAATAATACATCCAGAGCCAGAAAAAAATATTTATTTGGGAAACCGGTACTGAGATTTGCCAGACTTAAAACAGGCGGTCTGAAAAATGCTCTTGGGAGTTTACTCATCCAGGTAAAATCCGGGAGAAAAATAATTAACAGAAATAATCCGGTAATTATCCGGAAGATGCAAAGTGATGCAACGTTTACAGGGATGTTTGTACTAATTCTTACCCAGAACCGGTTGTTAATAGTATTAATCCAGCGTATAAACCTGCTCATACAGAATCTCTTTTTTAATAACAGCACCTGTTTGTATCAAAACGTTTTCCCTGTAGACCGCTATCCGGATCTTCGCTGTAGCAAAACCATTTGCGGATAATCTGCTTTTTATCCATGTATGCAATTCATAAATATCGCTGGCGGATAATGTTCTATTCCTGAGCAATCCCAATTTCCTGTATAGTACATCTTTCTTTGAATCCTGCGGTATCCTATTTGCGTTCAGGAAGAGATGACTCATCAGGATAATACCCGCATGTTCCAGCGGAATGGGTTCAAAAAAAACCATTTTATTTATTTCTTCCCAGGATCTATCGTTCCTGATTCCGAATAAACGGATATTTTTTATTGTAAGGAAATTGTTTTTGAGAATTGTTTCGGCGTTGGAAGGTAAAAGCACAGCAGGATAGGGTTCTGACCCCAGAAGCCTGAGAAGAAATGGAACGAAAAGAACCAATAGTAAGATGATGCTGGATCGCAGTGAAAACATTTTAAGCTTTACTTTGAAAAATTATAATGTATATTAAGCGGACCATCGAATCATACCAAACTAAATGAGCTTTAAGAAAGTATTCGTTAAGAACATACTTGTCAGCGGTGGGTATACCTATCTCTCACAAGCGATTTCTTTTTTTTCTACAATTATCATTTCAAGATACCTGGATCCTGAAAGCTACGGTTTTGTAGGCATTATTACCATCTTCATCCGTTTTCTCACCGTGTTTTCGGACAGTGGTATTTCCCTGGCTATTATCAGGAGTGATTTTTTATACACTTATCATAAATCCGTTGACACACTGGCACTGTTGGTAGGATTGGTGCTTTGCGCACTCACCTGCCTGCTGGCTTTTCCGGTTTCGTTGTTTTTTCACATGCCGGGCCTGAGGCTGCCAATGATGGTAATGTCTCTGAGTTTTATTTTCAAGAGCATGACACTTGTGAGGGGTGCACTCATTACAAAAGAAATGGATTTCCGGTTCGCCGGATATGTAACCCTGCTGACGTCTGTTTTCACCGTGATTGCCACTATTTTCATGGCTTACTGGGGTGCGGGTTATTGGGCACTGGTCATCCCGCAAACTTTTTCCGGCCTTGTTACTTTAATTCTTCTGGAAAAAAAGACCCGGTTCAAATTTCACCTGTATTCATGGGCTCATATCAGGGTTTCGTTTCGCCATACCCGTAAAACCATAGGTAATTTAATGGGATTCAATATGGTTAATTACTGGTCAAGGAATCTCGATAATTTAATGGTAGGTAAAATGTATGGTGCCGGCGACCTTGGAATATACAACCGGGCATATAATCTGCTGGCTTTTCCGCTTACCCTTATTACCGGCCTCATCACCACCGTGTTGTACCCAAGCTTAAATAAAATAAAACATTCTGCTGAAGCCGTCAGGGCCGAGTATCTATCGATACTGCGGCTATTGGGCTTTATCTCTTTCCCTGTTTCCTGTATCTTATTATTATTCGGACATCAGCTGGTGTATTTGATGTGGGGTGAATCGTGGATGGCGGTAGCAAAACTTTTACCTTATTTCGGCTTGCTGTTACTGAGCCAGTCTTTGTCATCCACCTTTGGCAATATCCTTGTGCTGCTCAAAAAAGAAAAAGTATTAAGGATAAACGGTTGGCTGAGCGCGGTAGCGGTCATCTCGGGAATTGTTTACGGTGCGTTTCATTCCCTTTTGGCGATAGCGCAATTTTATTCCCTTGCATTTATAGTTCTTGTTCTTCCGTTAAATGTTTTCTATGTCTTTGTATATGCCATGAAATTTCCGCTTAAGACAATGCTGCAGTTTTGGGTACCTAATATTTTATTGTCTCTGGGGATATGGTTTTCCTGTTATTATAATATGGAGCAAGCTAAACTTTTATTATTGCTGGCTTTTTCCCTTTCGATGGTTTTAAATGCACGGACGGAGCTATTAAAAATTCTTCAACTGCTGAAGGACCGCCTTAAAAAGCAGATATCGTAATATTTATTTACCGAACAAGCTCCCCAAACCACCACCCGATAAAGATTTGGTAATGCTGTCGGGAGTAATACTACTATCGTTAGGATCGGCCGCCTTATGAGCAAATTTTTGTAATAATCCAGGTAAAGCTGCAGAAATGGCACCGGTTACCATCGGTGACAAACCAAATTTGCTGCCCAGGGAACTGGCTAATCCCCCTTCTATAGCACTTGTAAGTGTGCTGCCGGATGACAAACCTCCCTGTAACATTGATAATAAACCACCAATGCCGCCCTGTGCCGGGGCCTGGCTTGCAAGGCCGTTTGTGATCTGAGTGGCAATTTCCTGGTGCACCTGGTTTTCCTGGCTGGCAGGGATCCCTGCTGCTATTTGTGGATTACTATTAAGGTGTTGTTTTACTAAGTCTACTATTTGTTCAAACATATCCTCAATTTTCGATTACCTCTGTAAAAAACATGCCGTGATGATTTGTGCAGTCGGTTATTGATGACTGGATCAGCAGGCAGCAACCTTGATGCCACCTGATAATCACCGATTTCCCAGAAATACTATGACATCTTAAACTTTTACCTTATTTTGGAAAGCCTTTCTCCAAATATCAGGTTTCCATGCGCTGTCGCCTTCATTTTATAATAATCTATTTGCTCTTCCTTGCCGGTAAGCAAGTGTCTGCCCAAAAAAATTTCAGGATCGTAAACAGGGAAATGGTCGAACAACTCGTAAATGACGCCTCACTGGCAACTTTTTATCCATCACTGCTGGATCGGTTCAATGCGTTTGATACGACTTTAACCCCTGCCGAATACCGGTTGTTGTATTTTGGATTTGTATTTCAACCCACCTATTCGGCTAATGCCAGTCATCAGAAAAGGGCAATGAAAAAAGCATTTCGGACCGAAAAATATACCGACGTGATGAGGATCGCCGATAAGGTATTGCAAGCTATCCCGGTAAGCCTTGCAGCTAATTATTACCGGGCATACGCAATGCTCAGCGCTAATGAACTGGATCCTTCCTATATGAAATACACTAAAAGATATTCGGGTCTTAGAGATGCTATCCTGTCTTCAGGGGATGGACAGCGTTGCAACAGCGCTTTCAAAACCATTTTTGTGGAAGATGAATACGAGATCATGTATAATTACTTCGAGATTGATCACAATATTTCTCAAAGCCTCCAATATCCCTGCGACCGGTTTTCTGTACCACCTTCCGGAACTTATCAAAAAACGGAAATTTATTTTGACACTTCCGAAAGCATGATATCTATGCAAAAAGAATTGAATTCTTCCAGGTAATGTTGGGTAATGTTGTAAATCACAGATTATTTATCTTCCGGACAGGCCTGACAACTGGTTAACAGGCAGATAAAATGTAAATACCGACCCCTCTCCACTGACACCGCTCGCACGGATCACGCCTGAATGAATGTTTATAATTTTGCGGCAGATGGCTAATCCAATGCCAGTTCCCGGGTAACTGTATTTATCGTGCAGCCGGTAAAAGATATCAAATATCCTGCTGCTGTGTTCAGCATCAAAACCAATGCCGTTATCCTGGATCGTGAACCGATAGTATAAACCGGTACCCTGCAGAGCGGTCTCCCCGGTCTCTGTACCGGTTAACTGCACAGCGTTTATACTTACAACCAGGGAAATGCCGGGTTTGGCGAACTTCTGGGAATTGCCCAGCAGGCGGGTAAACAACTGACTCATTTGAAAAGGAATCACTGGTAATACCGGAAGGTCTCCGATAACGAACGTGCCTTCATCATAAGAACCAATGGGTAAAGCGGCGATGGCCTGTAAAACAATTTCACGCAGACTACTAAACGTGATGGCGGTTGTCTTATCCGTTATAAGCGAATATGATAGGATATCCTCTACAAGCACCTGCATCCGGGCAGCTGAGTCCTGGATCCTCGCCACAGACTGAGTAATGGAATCGGACAATTGCTGCTCATCTTTGTTCTGGACACGATCGGCAAACAGGTTTATCTTACGGATAGGCTCTTTGAGATCATGAGAAGTGATCCAGTTAATATTGGCCAGTTCTTCATTGGCCATTTGCAGCTGCTCATTGAGCTGGCGCTGAGCGGCCTCTTCATGCACCAGATACTGCAGGTGAAAATGATTTTGCAAAACAGAGGCGAACCTGTAGGCTGCATTAATTTCCGACACCCGCCAGTTGCTGCTCCGGAAACGTACAGATTCTTTCCAGATAGCAAACGAAGCCCGCGGTACCAGCCTCTCCTGTGTTTCTTTCTTTTGCAAGGCGTCATTGGGGTTACCCGCCCAGGAAACAGTTTGTTCAAGTTCCTGACGAAACCAGATAATGCAGTTGGTGCCGGCCTTTCCGAGTGAATGAAACAATATACCCGACGCATGGGGCGCAATATTTTCCGCTTCAGGGTAGTGTTCTTTTAAATGAGCTGTGCAGAACATACCACTTTGCGTTGGCCCGGCCAGCCATTGAATCAGCAGCCGCGTCTCGACGGAAGGCGGTACCAAACCTCTTTCAAATAGCTGGCCATGATTTAAAACGATCACACCGGTTGCTCCGGCAACTTCCAGCAAAGAATGGAAGTGATCAAATTTCGAAGAAAAGTCTTCTTTCGCCTCAACATGAGAAAGCAGCGATTCCAGGTGCGTTTCCACGTTCACATTCACTGCATATTCTTCTGCCGCTTCACGCACCCGTATCTGGGAGGTTAGTAAAAAGCCCTGCATCAGCGCTGCCTGCCGCCTGGAGATATCGATGGCCCTTGGTGTACCGTGGTGGCAGGCGATCAGCCCCCATAGTTTTCCTTCCATTAAAAGGGAAATGGTCAGGGAAGAAGCTACACCCATGTTTTTTAAATACTGTATATGAATGGGAGAAACGCTTCTCAGGGCAGAGCAGGTAAGATCCAGTTGCACAATGGGTTGCCCGCTGTTCACCGTGAGCAGGGGCACCGCGGCATAAGTAACGTCAGGTATCATCCGGACAAAATTGCGTGTAAAAAGGTCCCTGGCCTGCGCAGGTATATCGGTGTGCGGGTAATGCAAGCCCAGCCAGGGTTCCCAATCGCTGCGCTTGCTTTCTGCAAAAACTTCGCCGTTATACTCTTTGTCGAACCGGTAGATCATCACCCGGTCATAGCCAGTCAGCTGGCGCACTTCTACAGCGATCCGCTGACAAAGTTCTTCCAGGTTGCGGGAGGTTGCCAGGACATTGGTAAACAGGGTTGTCTGCTTAAAGATTTCTTTTCCCGACAATCCATTTCCACTGTATTGTTCAGCCTCCAGGATGATCCATTGATCACTTTTATGAAGACTAATATCCAGCATTTTATCCCTTACCGGCATCTGTTCATTAAAGAGCAGTTCACCCGGTTCCAACTGGTATTTCAAAACAGCCTGGTAAAGAGCAGGAATGAGATCCTCCAGGTTCTTTTGAAGCAATGACTGGGGTTGCAGTCCTAAAAAATCAGTTGTGTTGGCACTGCAGTAATGAATGAGATACGTTTGTGGGTTTATGGCCAGCAGGCACCCATTGGTCTGAATACTGCCTGGCACATGTATCGGTTCGCTCTCGCAGGTTAAAATGGTAGATATGTTTCTGTTTACAATATCCTGAATATGCACATGAAGAGGTTAGGTGAATGATAAATACTTATTAAACGGGGCGGCAAAGTTTCTTAAATGTTTTTAAGGAAAGATCCATTTCGATATTGTTTCCGGGTTTCACCAGGTACGCGGCTGCTCCAAGCTTCAACGCCTGTTCAATATAGCCGGTATTCCTGGAGGTGCTGAATATAATCACCGGCACCTGCGAATAAACCGGACAGTTTTTCAACACCTCCAGCGTACGCAAGCCATTCCATACCGGGGTATTAAGATCAAGTACAATAAAATCCGGTGGGTTGGTTATGGCATCAAGTTGTTTCAGGTATTCCACAAGGGCCTTGCCGTTCGGGAAAGAAAGCATTTCCAGGGCTTCATCCACCCCGTGCATAATTTCTTTAAGAATGTCCAGATCATCAAGATCATCTTCAGAATACAGGAAATAAGGCATAATTAGCTGGTTACCAACAAATGAAATAAAAATTAAATGGATTAATAACTTTTTACTTAATTGTATAGCTGGATACTTATGTAAAAGTGCCCTCTGGCGGGAATAAGAAAGATACGTTATATTCCCTTGCTGATGTTTAATCTTTGCTGTCTCCTGAGGAATTACAACCGTTTAACGACCCTTTTTATTCCTTTTTGCTTGCTTTATGGGTAGAATAGACGAAATTTGCAGCTCAATAAAATATTAAAGAGAATATGGCTAAATCTCAGGAAACATTTAACAAAAAAGAAAAGCAAAAGAAAAAATTAAAAGAAAGGCAGGACAAGGCTGAAAAAATGCAGGAGCGGAAAACGAAGGCTAAAAAGGGCAAATCCCTTGATGAAATGATGGCTTACCTGGATGAAAATGGTAATCTGTCTTCTACTCCTCCTGATGTGCGGAAAAAGAAGATCTTTAATATTAAAGATATGCAGATCAGTGTTCCGAAGCAGGAAGATATCATACAGGAACCTGTCAGGACAGGAATGGTCACTTTTTTTAACCAGGACAAAGGTTATGGCTTCATTAAAGATCTTCAGACACAGGAAAGTGTATTCATTCACGCTAATCAGTTGTCGGAGCCTATAAAGGAACAGGACAAGGTTAGTTTTGAAGTGGAAATGGGCCCCAAGGGACCGAGTGCCATCAATGTTATTAAGACTTCATAAAACCCTGGGGTTTTATCAGAGGTGATTTACGAAACAGTTGAACGCGTGGTAAGCAGATTGCGCCTCTTATGATATAAATAATAGGAGGCGAATACAAAAACGATCCCAATCAGCACAGGTATCCATTGGTTTAGGGGATCGCCTGCTGACAGGCCGCTGAATACGGCACCAGCCAGATCGAAGGTAAATCCGGCATAAGTCCATTCTTTCAGCCGGGAGATAACCGGGTACCAGTATGGCTATGACTCCAAGTATATTGGCAACGGACAGGAAGATCAGGATCGAATAGGGATAACCCAGATGCTTCATCATTGCCTGCCCGTCAGGATTAGGGATGAAACTGGTAACAGCCGTCATAAGCATTAGCGCCAGAAATAATCCGGTTATGATCCCATAAGCGATGTTTACTTTTTTCATTATGAACGATTAAAGTGGAAAGCTTGTTATTTTAAATAAATATATATTCTATTGTGAAATTTAACGGCTATTATCTGATTATTGCACTTGCGTGTATTTATTATTTTTTCACAATAATTATTGAAGTGGTCTTTTGTTCTTTCGCTTCAGGAACAATAATCGCCAGGCAAAAATCAAGAGTCACTCCTTTATAAACAATCCACATCGTTGTTCGGATCATTCTATTACAGGGCAATCATAGTTTCCAGATGCTTTACCGGGAATGTTTAAACGTCCATGGTGCTATCGGGTGGGCATCCGCCCACAAACCAGTTTGCTGATGCCGCGCCTCTCTTTCCAGTTGTTCCCAGCGCGGGTTGCGGTCGTACCTTTTGTAGTGCCAGGTTAGTCCGGCCTGAAGAAGGGCTTCATTCACATTGTAGTTGTCCGCCCATACGATGCCCACCGTCCGGCCATATACATCCTGGTCCTGTATCGCCACTCGGATGGTAGCGGACTGCAATTTTTTTCCCAGGAAATCTTTCGCTGTCTGGTAGTAGGGCTGCTGTCTTTCCGGACAGTCGATGCCGTACAATCGTATCCTGCGGGTAGTCTTGTCCGTTAGCAGCAGGTCAAAGGTATCACCGTCTATGATTTTTACGGCCGTTCCCTGCAGTACGCGGCCGGGGTTCATCGTTACCCATTCAGGAACCATTTTTGGTTTATTGTTGCAATGGATTTGCAGGAATGACAAGGCGGTGAAAATAACGAGCAATCTGTTTTTCATGTGTATTGGCAACTATTAATTTATGTGATCGTTTTGATAAATAAACCCATGCTGACCATATCAGCCAGGTTTCAAATCAGCAACCGCCTTCTATTGAACTTTGCATATTCCCGTTGCCCGCAGATCTGTGAACAGAACAAAAATATCCACCTGGCCAAGCGAGTATGGCCCGATCTCATAAGGCGTGTAACTGAATCCAATGCCTTTGCCGGTTACATAAAAATTATTGGTGGGTTTAATCTCATCATCGAACAGGCCAGCCACCTGCAGCGAATCTGTCGGTTTTAACTGATATTGTAACCGGAATTTCTTTTCAATGAGCTTTCCTAATTTAGTGCTGCTCTTTGTGTCCACGACATCTTCCAGTGTAAGCTGCCTGTTGGTCCGGAGGTCAACTGCCGCGTAGGACGTGCCATAGTTGCCATGAGCGCCGCCGGTATAGGTGTAATTTTGATAAGCCAGGCTTAGAACCTCCGATGAGGCATAGCAGACCTTCAAAATATTTTGTATCACCACACTGTATAGTCCCGGAGATGCACTGATCTCCGCATTCGTAGCGTCCAGGATGTCTTTATGGTAGTTGGCAAGTATTTTTTTTCTATCGTTCTCCAGGAGTATGCCGATGTCCCGGGTGGCGGTATCAGCACCGGTAAACAATTTCACCAGAGTTTTTTTAACGGCAATAGCCTGGGGAGATTCGCCTGATGGCCATACCGCTGCTGCCTGATAGGTCGCTTCCGGCGACCCCGGTAATGCGGGTCTTGCCTTCTGCATTCCTTTTGTGGAAATGTAATTAAAGGACAGCGGGCCCTTTACTTCCAAAGCCTCGAATTTTTTTGGCCAGGCCCCGCTTATTTTTTGCCAGGATCCGTTCAGCCTGTCCGAATCGATAGCAAGGGTGAATTGCTCGTATGACTGGCCGCCATAAGCCTCCAGGTGTATTGAATCGCGGGATGTGGTGTCCGAACCGCGGAGTGATATAAGTTGCTGCACATTGTTATAATAATAATAGCCTTCATAGGCATGCCCCGATCTGTAGAGCAGCATTGTTACCGGATATTTATCAATTTTTCCGGAGAATGTTTTGAACCAGGTTAAAGACTGCTGGGCAGTGGCCGATATCATCCTCATCAGCAAAAACATCAGGAGCATTGTGCGCATGCACAAAGATTAATGAAGTTTCTGTGATACGCAAAGATTAATGCAAGGAGGATTATGAACGCTGTGCGCGGCATCCGCAGTGAAATATAAAAAACGGTTTAATTTTTCATCCTATAGTGAAGCCCGGATCTCCCACCAAATATGTATGAAAAGATTGAACTGATGATGATAGAGGACGAATCCTGCTTCAACACTGTATCTATGATTGTTGTCAGCGTAACCGCTGAATACTGACGTGTTAATTTTTTACCTTAGCAGAAAAAATGGCTGAATCGATCATTGCATTACTGACCCTTATCCTGCTGGAGATTGTATTAGGACTGGATAACGTAATATTTATTTCTATTATATCCGGGAGGCTTCCGCAGCATCAGCAGAAAAAAGCGAGGCGATTGGGGTTGATACTGGCGATGTTTCTGCGGCTTGGTTTACTGACCATTATTTCTTTTATACTTAAACTGACCAGCGACCTGTTTACGGTTCCCTGGATCGGTGAAAACGGAGAAGGGATGGGAATATCCGGTAAGGACCTGATCCTGATCGGCGGTGGAATTTTTCTAATCTACAAAAGCGCCACAGAAATGTATCATAAAATGGAAGGTGAGGAGGGCGACCGGATGAAACAGGTAAAAGCGGTTAGCTTCAACAGTGTTATATTTCAGATACTGATCCTTGACATCGTTTTTTCGATCGATTCCATCATTACTGCGGTGGGTATGGTAAAAGAATTATGGGTGATGTATACTGCCGTGGTCATCTCTGTTGGTATCATGCTGTTTGCCGCGGAGCCCATCAGCAATTTTGTTAGTAAACATCCGGTATTTAAAATGCTGGCATTAAGTTTTCTCCTGCTGATTGGCGTTTCTCTGATAGCTGAAGGATTCGATAAACCTATTCCTAAGGGATATATTTATTTTTCTATGGCATTTGCTTTACTGGTAGATGTGTTGCAGTTAAAAATGAATAAATCGAAAACGGCACCGCTTAAAACACACGAGCATTATACACCGGGTGAGGAAGATAAAAACACTGGTAAATAGACGTCAGTTGTTTTAATAAACCGGTATAGCAATCTTTGGTACATCAATACATTTGAAAGATAAATTTTGTAATACTTTTTATCATTCAATTAGGGGAAGCACGCCAGTAATAAACGCTTTTGCCTCTGGTGTCGCGTGTTAGATTCTTCTGCGTTTAATAAGAATTTTCCTTACTCTTAAAGTACGCTTCTACCTTGTTAAAGTCTGGTCCGACCTGTTCCATCGCATCCAGTACGTCCTGGATAGATACGCTTAATTTTGTTGCAAGGTTTCCGACGGTGAGCGTTTCACCGGCACCGGAATTATGATCATTCTGACCGCAGTATGTTTTGTCTTCTTCTGCCATGATTTAGTATTTACGGTAATTGAATGTAAAACGTGTGCCGGGATTACAGCGCTATTAAATTTAAATAAAAAAAGCCAGGATAGAAATCCCGGCTGTGTTTTAAAATCCAATATCCTATGAAAAACCATTTAAGTGTTGACGATAAGTATGCCAAAAGTAAAAGGCTTGCTGGTAAAGGGTTTCAGCGGATAGTGAGTGTGATGATCGTTTCTTTTTGGGAATAATTGTTTAAAAATGGGAAAGAATGACGATCACGGATCGTTTTGTGTTGTCCCTGGTTGTAAGCGAACTATTTATAATACTGACATGGATCCGGATTGGTTATGGCACGAAATCCCGGGGAACCAAGACTATTTAGGGCAGTTGGTAATTCCTTAGTTAGAGGTGATACAAGAATAGGATTTGCAGCATCGCAGCCATATTATATCCGTATAAGAGCTGATTTCAATCGCAAGACCCGGTAGAAAATGGACATATGCGGGAACACATGGGCATTTAATGAGTCTTTTATAATATTTTCGCTGCCTGTATAATTTTTGGAGAGATGTCAGAGCGGTTCAATGTGCCTGATTCGAAATCAGGTGTACTGTAAAAGGTACCGGGGGTTCGAATCCCTCTCTCTCCGCTGGAACCTTGATAATCAATAGTCTAAATATATAATTAATTTACCTTTTAAATTCACAACGCAACATATTAATCCTAAATCGAAGCTTGTTTATGCCAAGTGCAATGCAACATGCAATGCAACACACTTTAAAAATGGCAAAATAAGATCATAGCAACCGTTGGTATTATCCATGATACACGAGTAAATAAAGGCAGGAATTCCCCTTCAGATGGAAAGTTCCCTATCAAGCTGCAAATTTATATTAGCCGTGGTGACCAATTCCCGGTCAGTACTGCAATCAAGATTACCAAAGCACTTAAACATCTATTTAATTTAGCGATTGATGATAAATTGGTAAAAGCAGATGTCAAGCCGTTTGGTGTAAGAAAATTTGTCATAGGGTCAACTGCTCATGCAAAAAAGAATTTGACAGAATAAGAATTGTCACAGTTTGATGGTTATTCCGGTAAGACAGGAGAAGTGGCTAAAGATTTCTGGTGGTTTACTTATTATGCGAACGGATTAAACCCTTGTGATGCTCTCCATTTGAAAGAAGAGCATATACAGGGAGATTGTATATCCTTCATTCGACAAAAAGCAGGTAAGAAGAATAAATCAGGTAAATTAATACTTATTGATTTATGCCCGGATTTACGTGCCATCATTGAACGCAGGAAAGCCAATGGATACTTATTTGGTAGCGATTTACGGCAAGGAATGTCAGCTATAGAAGAAACGGAATACATTAGAACCTTTCGTAAATCAAAGAACGATTCACTTTGGAGAATTTCTAAACTGTTTACACTAAGGTTTCCAATTAATTTAAGTATGGCCGGACCTTTGTTTGCTACTTCAATGAAATTGGGTGGCGTATCAAATGAACAAACCGCCGATGAAATGGGTCACAGTCATAGTTGGACAACGAACGGGTATCAAGGTTCAATTGGTAACCGACAGACGAAGAACAATGCAGTTCATCTTACTGCATTTAGGTAGCAAGGAAAGCCATCAACAATCAAAGAACTATTAAATCAACGTAACATAACCTTATCACCTGTTAAATGGGTTAAAGCTATTGCAAAACTATCTGATATACCAGAAGGTAACGTCTATTTTCATGCGAAGATTGATAACCTTGTGTGGACTGGCAGAACGTTGGCAATTCTTCCAAATTCAAATGATGGTGCGTTGTATTATGGGATGGCCGAACAAACTTATTACAAGCCTGAAGACATTCTTGTGTTTCAGTATCCTTTTTAAACTGGCTAAGATTTTTATATTGACACCAGTACGACTAATATATTCGCAAAGCTAAGTGGAAAGCTGGTACCCGTGAGCAACGGTGGAGTAATTTCTATTAATACTGCCACGCTCGAACCCAAGGCACATGTCCTGACCGTAGCCTATGAGAGGGCTGGCATCAATAAATCCACTTCAGTAAACTTTCGGGTCGTGTCTGCATCCATGCCACAGGTTGATGTTAAAGCCAGTGTCGCAAGAGTTCTCGACCGACGCCCCCCGGTGCAAATTACCGCGATTAATGCTGCGGGAGGGGGCAATCACCCTGTGTATACCTTTTCAAAGAACCTGGCCATGACTGACTTGCTGCAACCGGAGTCTGAAAATAATGAGCTTGTTGTACCGGCCACCCTGCTCACCGTTGGAGCTAATGAAATCTATGTTCAGATGCGTACCAGCGATTCCTGTTACAGCAAGGCCACTGATATGGATAGTGTCACGGTCACGCTTAGCGGCAGTGGTTTCCTGGCAGATCCGGATTACCCAGATCAACCAATCGGTATAAGGCCCAATCCATTTCGTGATATTCTCCAGTTAACAGGTCTTCGAAGTGAAAAGTCATACACAGTTTTGATATATAACAGCTCGGGACGCAAAGTATTTGGACAGTCATTCAAAGGGAATGCAGGTTACGAAATTAATCTGGCTATTTTATCCGCCGGCACTTACTGGATCCGGCTACATGATGATACCAAAAATATTTTTATGGGTGTAAAAATGATGATAAAAGGATAATTGACATATTTTTGGGGATCGAATATCGATTTCATTCCCAGCAAGTTCCTTACAAAACCGTAGAAAAATTGACCCGTAATTATGGTTTTTATTCTTCAATCATTTCTTTATCAACTTGAGCAGCATGATTTCATCTTTTCGAAGTTTTGCATAGGGAAGTAAAGCGGTTTGTTCGTGTTTACTTTTGTTAGGATATTGTTGGTACCGGGGTTAAGTTCACCGGAATTTACAACCTACATCCCGATGCGCCATGGATTTATGTATCTTACCGCAATCATTGATGTATACAGCCGCAAGATCGTTGGCTGGGGTGTCAGCAACTCGCTCACTGCACAGTGGTGTAAAAACGTATTGGAGGATGCGATTGCTCAGCCTATAATAAAACCCCGCAAAATGGCATACATATTTAGCTTCTTAATCGTAATTGCTGTAGTCGTAATCTTTAGGGCTTTATCCATTTGGAGGGCTACCGAAGCATCCAGCGGGCAAACTTTGAAAACTGGGAATTGGTATCAATGCAGAGATTTCGTCAGGGGCTTTAATGCCGCTGGAGAAGCTAATGGCAATAATCACAGAGCTATGATTGCGATAAGGTGACGTTGATAATGCAAGCAATAATTTTCAAACTGAGACACTACCATATAAAGCAATACTTTATACGGCAGCTTCCTGATCAACTCATAGGCTATTGAAAATCTAGTAATGATCAAATAAAATCAGTTTGCATGAAACAAAAAAGAAAAATGATCCACTGGAAAGTTATCAGTTACTGTGAGGTATTCGCTATTATGGTTTTTATTTTTAATACTGCACAGTCACAGGATAATATTCCATCATTTGATAAAACTGTGTATGATTATCTGGACCCTGAAAATGTGCCTCCTCAACCGGTTAAGGAGAGTATGTATTTTATAGATGATTTAAAAGCTCCTCTATGGAATCGTCAATCCTGGGGTACTTCGCATGCAAGCGGTCAGGAAGTAGATATTTCAGGCGGTGTAAATATTACTACAACCTTCCGCGATCCCCAAAACCGGCTCGATGCCGCTCACAAAGATCTGGAAGATTTTCTTGCTGCAGGAAATGTTAGTGTAAAAAACGGAAATTATAATATTGAAACTGAAAATATAGAAGGGCTGGAAGATGAAGCCTTTAAACTAGAAGTCAGTCAGCAATCTTGTCGCATTCTTGCCTCTGGCGTAAATGGCATTCGAAGAGGAATTTTCTATATCGAGGACGAAATGCTTAAACGAAGAGGAGCTTTCCTCACATTAGGAAATACTGAACATTTTCCTGCAATAAAAAGACGTATTATTCGAGGGTATTTTAGTCCTACCAAGCGTCGAGGTAGTTTGCCACGAACAGGCGACAGTCAGCGGTTGGTAATAGATGAGTTGATGAATGATATTGACTATTATCCGCCAGAATATCTTAATAGGCTGGCTCACGAGGGTGTTAATGGGCTGTGGTTGAGTGTTAGTGGTAATAATGATGAGGGTAAGATGGTCGGATTTGGCGATCTGGTTTCAACCGAGACTACACCTGGAGAAGGGATAAATGGGCAAAGAAGGCTATCCAAGTTGCGTTTGGTCGTGGAGAGATGCTTACATTATGGTATTAGGATATATCTCTTTACTATTGAACCTTGTGTTCGGATTGAACAAGGCAATCCAATACTCAAAAAATATTCAGGATCAGAAGTAATCGGAGATAAAATAGTGCGTAATCTATGTGCGGGCAGCAAAGCGGGCCAACAATATCTCTATGAGGCTACCAACAAAATATTTAAGGCAGTGCCGGAATTGGGAGGAATAATAAATATTTCACATGGTGAGAGGTACACTACCTGTTTGAGCTCGCTCTCGGCAACAGGCGAAGGTCAGATTACTTGCCCCCGGTGTTCAAAAATTCCATCATGGCAGATATTGTATCAATCTCTGTCGGCCATGGAAAAAGGAATGCATGATGCCGCCCCCAATGCCGAACTAATCAGCTGGCTTTATATGCCTCAGCCACAATCGCAATCGTCGGCTTCCGTGGATACCATTGCCAGTTGGGTGTATGATCTTCCTGCCCATACCCCCAAGGGCGTAATACTTCAATTTAATTTTACCTCCGGAGTAGAGAAAATTACATTTGGAAAAAAGCTTGTTGGGGGCGATTATTGGCTGGCACCTGCCGGACCTAGTGTGAGATTCGAAAGGATTGCAAATATTGCCCGTGAAAACGGGACTCTTACTTCATCGAAAATACAAACAGGCACTTCACACGAAATCACTACAGTGCCCTATGTGCCGGTACCTTCTTTTTTATACAAGAAGTTTGCCGGAATGCGACGTTTGGATGTTTCTCATACAATGTTATCCTGGTATTTCGGGAATGCTCCAAGTTTAATGGTTAAAGCCACAGGTCTATTGTCATTTGATCAACTTCCTACTGAAGAAGTATTTTTACAACAGCTTGCTTCAATCTATTGGAAGGAAACAGATGTTCCCAATGTGGTAAAAGCGTGGAAATACTTTGAAGAAGCTTATGAAAATTACCCCTTAACTAATTTATTTCAGTATTACGGTCCTATGCATGACGGACCGGTGTGGCCACTGCTTCTTAAACCCAGGGATGCTCCTTTATCTCCTACCTGGTTGTTGGGGTCTAGTAAAACAACGCTACCGTGGCCCCCTAGTGGTGATCGTGTGGGCGATTCATTCACCAGTTTACTAACGCTTGATGAGGTGGTTACGCTTTGCAATAAAATGAGTACTAGCTGGGATAGTGGCGTGGCAATCTTGAGCAGGCTTGAACCAGATTACCGGAATGAGCCAGATCGTATTCTTGATATCGGTGTTGCAAAGGCTATAGGAATACAATTTCATAGTGGGTATGATATTTTTCGTTTTTATCTCTTACGTGAAAAAATGCTGCGGATGAGAGGAATGGAAAGGCTGGATATTCTTAAAGCTCTTAAAGAACTGTTGTACCAAGAGTTGGAATTAGACGACGAATTACTCTTGTTGGCAAGACGTGATAGCAGGCTTGGATATCATCCTGAAGCGGAAGGATACAAGTATTATCCTTCTAAAATTCGGTGGCGTATGGAACAGTTGCGAAAAGTACTCTCAACAGATTTTCCCGAAGTTGAGAAGCAGATCCGCGATGGTAAGCTGCTGTTTTCGGAATATACTGGCGAAAATCCTGTTGGTCTTGTTGCTACAAGTATTTTGTCTAAGCAAAGTGCATTGAGTGACGGCATTTCTGATTTCAAAATTCCTGCTGGGCTAAATTGGCAGGCTTTCAATAATGGCGGAAATAGTAAACGATTTCAGTGGGCTTCCATTTATAATAAAAATAGTTTGTGTATAATTGTTAAGGAGTCGGAAGGGAAGTCAAATATTTCCTCCCTGCTCTCGGATTTGACGATAAGGATTCAACCTCGCCGCCTATGGCCCAGTGAACGGTTTCAGTTTAAGATAAAAATTTCAGATGCAAAAAAGAATGTAAAAGTCATAAATTCTAAAGGGACATCTTGGGCATCAGTACAAATTCCGTGGAATGATATCGGGGCGGATAGAGATACAAGCAGGATCCGAATAGATGTACAGGTTAACGAGAAGAGTGGTGGCGTAATTGGTTGGTGTGAACTCAAGCCAGCTACACCAAGATTAGAACATGGAACAGATAATCCTGACGATCTCGGATGGCTCATACTTGGAAAACAAAATTGAAGAACAAATATTCTATTACTATAGGAGACTAGACATGAAGAAAGATAATTCAGCAGCGAAAGCCCAATTTGACGTTGTATTGGGATTCGATATGGAAACAGACATAGGATCTTTCACCCATTTTTATTGTAAAAAATTGTGGGGAAAAGGCGCTGAAAGAATTTGATATTTTATGCGACTTGCTGAAGCAACAGGGAGGTCGGTTTGTAACTGCCGGAGAGATAGCAAAATCTGTTAATTCCAAAGCTTAGTATATGATTCGAAAATCTTTTCTCATCCAGGTCAAAGAAGGAATGGCTATAGAGTACGAACAGCGGCACGACAATATCTGGCCTGCACTTGCGGATATATTTAAAAAGCACGGCGTGCATAAGTTTTCAATTAACCTTCATAAAGAAACAGGGTACCTGTTTGGTTATATAGAAATTGAGGATGAAGAAAGATATACTGCAATAGGCAGCTACGAAGTATGCAAAAACTGGTGGAAATATATGACCGAAGTGTTGGTGTGTGAAAGTGAAGATAGCGATAAGGGGAAAGAAGAAATATTACGGGAGGTTTTCTATTTTGAAAACTGATCATACAAAAAAAAATTAGCAACCGAAATTAACTAAGCGTGGAATATCTTTTAGGCATTCTTTTTCATTCAATCGGCGGTTTTTCCTCTGCCAGTTTTTATGTTCCTACTTATAAAATAAAAAAGTGGCACTGGCAGACATATTGGATTACTCTGGGGTTTGTTGCCTGGATCATTATGCCAACCATTGGTGGATTAATTACTACAAATGGTTTGTTCGATATTCTCAGCAGTGTTTCTTCTAATGCGAAGTTGTTAACTTATTTGTATGGCGTACTCTGGGGATTTGGCGGGCTGATGGCAGGTTTAGGAATAAGATATTTAGGTTTGGCGCTCGGTCAGTCTATTTGTTTGGGTGTTTGTGTTATAATAGGCACCATTGCACCTGCAGCCATCGATCATAAGTTAAAATTGCTATTTAATACAACACCCGGACTTGTTATTACCGCGGGTTTTTTAGTGTGTTTGCTGGGGATTGTATTTTGTGGATATGCAGGAGTATTGAAAGACAGAAATGAAAAAAAAGCTGAACAAAATGTTTCAGTAAAGGAATTTTCTGCAATAAGAGGTTTGGTCATGGCTGTTGCTGGCGGTGTAATGAGTTCATTTATGGCGTTTGCCATAAATGCTGGTGCTCCAATTGCAGCACAAGCACTTCAATCAGGTACCGCTAAGGTATTTGTTAACATTCCGATTTTCGTTCTTGCGCTAGCTGGTGGTTTTACTACTAACTTTGTGTATGCTGTTATTCTCACTTTTAAAAACAATACAATTTCTGATTTTCAATTGAGCGATTCAGGTCAGCTTACAAGAAACCTTTTGTTGTCAATACTGGCTGGTCTTATGTGGTATTGCCAATACTTTTTTTATGGTATGGGTGCTACTAAAATGGGGCAATATGATTTTGCCAGTTGGACGCTACATTTGTCTACAATTATTATATTCAGTAATCTATGGGGCATTTATCTTAAAGAGTGGGAAAATATTAACAGGAAAACGAATATTTACTTGTGGACTGGAATTATACTCTTAATCATTTCGGTGGTGCTGATTGGTGTTGGAAATAAAATTGGAGGTACTTTATAGCTTCCTTACTAAACGTGTTATTATATGAGTAAATTGATGAAAATAAATTCTGCGGACAATATATACATAGTTCGTATTCCCTTGCAGGAAAATGATAGAGTGGAGATTGATGGAAATATATATATTGCAAAAAAGTCCTTGAGCTTTGGTCATAAGGTTGCAGGGGTGTCACTAAAACCCGGGGATAAAATAATAAAGTTTGGTGTTCCGATAGGTTCTGCCATCAAACACATCGACATTGGAGAACATATACATCTCCATAATATGAAAAGTGATTATTTACCAACTTATACATTAAGTGATGAGTTCGTTAAAAAATAGTGAATTGTGCGGCTACCTTCGACTCGATGGTAGAAAAGGTATCAGAAATATTGTTTTGGTAGCCTATCTGGTAGAATGTGGGCACCACGTAGTGCGTGAAATTGTGCAACCTTTCAGAAACCAGGATGTTCAGTTAATCGGGTTTGGAGGTTGTTACCCTAATGCGTATGCAGATAAAATGATGAACGCATTGTGTACGCATCCTAATGTAGGTGCCGTATTGCTGGTTTCATTGGGGTGTGAGAGTTTTAATAGAAATCGGTTGTTGGAAAATGTTTCCGCTTCCGGCCGGCCGGCCAAACTGATTGTGATCCAAAAAGCCGGTGGCACGACTGCTTCAATTGCAGAAGGAAAGGAATTTGTGCAAGAAGCGTTGACGCAGATTCAGCAGGTACCAAAAGTACAGTTTCATGTTGATGAAATTTGTGTAGGAGTGGTTTGTGGTGGCAGTGATGCCACAAGTGGTATTACAGCAAATCCATCTGTTGGAAATGCTTTTGACAGAATAGTAGAAGCCGGCGGAACAGCTTTATTTGAAAATACCGGCGAACTTATCGGGCTGGAAGAGATTTTGGGAAGAAGAACGGAAAACACTTCTTTGTCACAGGAATTAAAAAATACAGTTTACAAAGCGGCTCGGTATTATTCCATTATGGGGCATGGAAGTTTTGCGCCCGGAAATGCAGAAGGTGGTTTAACTACACAGGAAGAAAAATCTATGGGTGCTTATTGTAAAACTGGAACTGCCCCTATCATAGGGATGATAAAACCCGCTGGCAGGCCGACGGGAAAAGGTTTGTTTTTAATGGATATTGTTCCAGATGGGGAACCGCGTTTTGGATTTCCCAATCCAAATGATAGTTCAGAGATAGCTGAGTTGATAGCTTCAGGCGCACATTGTGTATTATTTACTACAGGTAGAGGATCTGTAGTGGGGTCTGCCATTTCTCCCGTAATTAAAGTATGTGCGAATCCGGATACTTACAACAGAATGAGAGAGGATATGGATATTAACGCAGGTAAAATTTTGCTGAACGAAGCAACGGTTGAAGATGTAGGATTGGAGATCTATGAAACGATATTGGGACTGGCAACGGGTAAAAAGTCATGCTCTGAATATTTAGGGCACCAGGAGTTTGTTTTGGGATATAAAACATTTGAACCCATTGGTCCTTCTTGTTTACCATAACCTTTTAAACGGCGATATGCGAATAGACAGTCATCAACATTATTGGTCTTATCACCCGGTGAAAGATGCATGGATTACAGATGAGATGGAGGTGATAAAAAGAGATTTTTCGCCTGATGACGTTTCGCCCCTGATGAAAAAAAATAATATGGATGGATGTGTAGCAGTGCAGGCCGATCAAAGTGAAAATGAAACACGCTATTTGTTATCTCTTGCGGAACAGTATTCGTTTATAAAGGGCGTAGTAGGATGGGTGGATTTCCGTTCGCCGGATATCGCTGCTCGGCTGGAGTATTTTTCTCAATTTCCTTTGTTGAAGGGATTCAGACATATAGTACAGGCGGAAAAAGAGGATGACTTTTTACTCGGGAAAGATTTTTGTAATGGCATTGAACTTCTTTCGCGTTATAACTACACATATGATGTTTTGATACATCCCATCCACTTAAAATTTGCCTTGCAGTTTGTAAATCGGTTTCCGGGACAGAAATTTGTGATAGATCACTTTGCAAAACCATTTATCAAACGAAAAGAATTGCAGCCATGGTTAACCGATCTTTCAAAATTTGCTGCTTATCCAAATGTTTATTGCAAAATGGCCGGATTGGTAACGGAAGCGGACTGGGTACTCTGGAAGAAAGAAGATTTTACACCCTACTTCGAAGCTGTATTAAATGTTTTTAGTCCCAACCGAATTATATTCGGTACCGATTGGCCGGTATGCTTAACAGGGCACTCGTACAACGAAGTATGCGAGCTAACGCAATTTCTGATCAAAAATCTGTCTGCAGAAGATCAGATGAAAATTTGGGGAGGGAATTGTTCGAATTTCTATAATCTCTAACCTTAGGTTGTTGCTATTAGCGAGGACCAGAGAGTGATGGACATTGTGCATATTTTAAAACAATACTGTTTTATATGAAACATCTTCTAGCATTCCTTTTTGGCTGTTTGTGTGTTGTACCGATTTTTGCAGCATCCAACCTGCAGGATTCTGTTTTTAAAGCAGGTTTTTGCGAACGTGACATAACACCGGATATCGGTATGGAACAGCCGGGTAATTATGGAAAGAGCTATCATCGTAGTTTTCACGATCAGTGTAAGGTTCGTGCCGTAGTCTTTGATGATGGAAAAAAGCGTGTGGCGCTAGTTGGGCTTGATTTGCTTTTCGTAACCCGGTATATTGTGAAAGAGGCACGTGCAGAAATTCAGAAGCGTTGCGGTATTCAGCCGGATGCGGTCATGATCGGAGCATCACATTCGCATTCATCTGGACCAACCCAGACATTGTTGATTATGCAGGGCCAATAGATCTGCAGGTAGGTACTATAGGTGTGTGGGATTTGAAAAGAAACTTACTGGGTGTAGTGTTCAATATTCATTTCAGGAACGTTCCATCCCTGGTTTATTTTGTGTGCCCTCTACCAGTTTGCTTTTGTGCACAATGCCGTCCTTATCCAACTGCTTATCCAGATGGCTGAATAATTTTTCCACCATACCTGCGGCGCTGGGGTTGTCGCGGAACAACCAAATGGTTTTGGCATCGGGTACCGGATCATTAATGACAAGCCCTGGAAAACGCATGAAACTCAGACGATCCAATATGGCATATTCTATTGTGTCATCGCTCACATTATAGTAGCGCTTCAGGATCAATACCTTAAACATCAGCACATAGTCATAAGCCGGACGACCGCCTTTGCTTCGGTCAACTTCCTTATCAAAGAATTGCTACAGGCGCTTGCGGAAAAACTTAAAATCAATATGGCTACTCAATCGTTCCAATGGATCTTGTTTTTTACTCAACTTCTCTAAGCGTACCTGCTCATCAAATAATCCTCTTGCCTTTGACATACTTGCTTTTTTATATCAGACAACTTTTTTACCAAAACATTGCTTCGTATCTTAGGTTTTTAGAGATGCACTTAAGTAGAAAACAGACCGGTGACGGACATGCGCGTTGCTTAAGTTCGAATCCTGTGCGTTATGATGACTTTAACCGTTAAACAGGAAACTGTTTCGACAATGACCAGTTAATTGAGCGAATAATGAAGAAACCGAAAATGATTGACCTAATTACCGTAAATGATTATTCAATTACGCCTAAGTATTTACAGATTGTTAATTCCGTAAAGAGAGGAATTGAAAGCGGGAATATACTGAAGGGAGAAAATATGCCTTCTATCAATGAGCTTAGCATAGAGCTGGAAATATCGCGCGATACGGTCGAAAGAGGGTATAAATTCCTTAAGAATATCGGCATCATCGATGCCATCCCCAGGAGAGGATATTTTATAAAAAATACTGAACTGATACAAAACCTGAAAGTGTTCTTATTATTTAATAAGCTTAGCGAGCATAAAAAAACCATATACGATTCGTTTGTTTCTGCACTGGGTGAAAATGTTTTGATCGATTTTTATATTTATAATAACGATTTCTCGCTGTTTAAAAAGCTGCTGTTAAATAACAAAGACAATTACACGCACTATGTGATCATTCCTCATTTCATAGAAGGAGGGATAAATGCACATGAGATTATCAATTCCATTCCGAAAGAAAAATTATTGCTGCTTGACAAATTGGTTCCCGGGGTTGTAGGAAAATATGCGGCGGCATATGCCAACTTTGAAGTAAATATTTACGATGGCCTTACAGAAGCCCTCGATTCGTTATCGAAATATCATACCCTGAAAATTATCTTCCCCAAGAACAGTTATTATCCGCCGGAGATACTGGTGGGATTTAAGAATTTTTGCCAGGATCATGCATTCTCTCATAGGATAGTAAGGGACATTCAGTCGGAATCAATCAATGCAGGAGAGGTATATATAAATGTGATGGAAAGCGATCTGATCATCCTCATCGAGAGAATACGGAATTTAAATCTCAGGATTGGCGAAGAGGTGGGGATCATCTCCTACAATGAAACTCCTATGAAAAAAATAATCCTCAACGGGTTGACGACTATCTCATCCGACTATCGTCAGATGGGCCTGATAGCTGCAGAGCTCATTCTTTCCAACTCGAAAGAGCATGTAGAAGTTCCTTTCAAAGTCACACTCCGACAGACTTTATAAATTTCATTTACCTTTTGTCGAAATATTTTATTACTGCAAAGTATTCTCATATGTTTTCGAACGGGATTAAAAATATTCATTCTTGAAAATTATTTTAAGCCGGGTCAAGACAGGACAGAAAAGTAGAATGATGTTCCTAAATTGCTGATATGTTGTAAAATTGTTCGCGGCATTCTCATTGGCACTACACCAAAACTAATTCTCATGTTAATGAAATTAATTTCCTGTTTTCAAGAAAGAAAAAAGCTGATACTATCGTCTACATTTTATCTATTTTTTTCTATTTCTGTATTTGCTCAGCAAAGAATACTAATTTCTGGAAATGTATTTACGGATAATAATGCCCCACTTTCTTCGGTTTCGGTTAGTATAAAAGGAAACCAGGGAGGCACCACCACGGATGGCGCCGGAAAATTTTCCCTTGAAGTGGTACAGGGGAGCACGCTTGTCTTCTCGTCAGTTGGGTACCAAGAAAAGCAGATCAGATTAAACGGTGGGAATGCGGTGATGAATGTGCAACTGGTTTCTGCCGCATCCAGTTTAAGCGAGGCCGTTGTAGTAGGCTACGGCACACAGCGGAAGTCGGACCTGACGGGCGCTGTAGGATCTGTGAAAGCAAAAACGCTGGAGGAACGGTCGTCGACTTCTGTAGCCCAGGCATTGGCAGGAAGGATAGCAGGTGTAAATGTTTCTATCAATTCGGGGCGACCTGGGGGGACTCCCAATATCAGGGTCCGTGGTAATACATCCATCAGTATCACCAATGATCCATTGTACATCGTTGATGGTGTAATTTCTAATATCACGTTCTTAGATCCTAATGACATTGCATCTATAGAAGTATTAAAAGATGCGTCGTCCACATCCATATACGGGGCCAGAGGCTCCAATGGTGTAGTGCTTGTCACCACAAAAAGGGGAAGCAGTACAGGAGGCAAGGTGAACTACAGTACGCAGATCAGCGTGGGTAAACTACCAAGAGAGATCCCGGTGCTGAATTCCCAGGAGTACTTGCATCTGGAGGATGTGTCCTATCTCAATGCTCATAAATATGATTCCTCGGGTTGGGATGCCGGAGCATATAAGGACCCGAAATTAAAAAGAACAAATCTCCTGCTCTTCGACGCGAATGGTAATCCACTGTATAGTACCGACTGGCAAAAAGAAGCTACCCGGAGTGCGTTCACGCAAAATCATAATTTGTCTTTTACCGGTGGGAATGATAAAAGCGTATATGGTGTATATCTCGGGTACCGCAATGAAGAGGGTCTGATCAAGACTTCCTATTTAAAAAGGTATTCCGCCCGTTTCGTATTTGACAGCCAGATTAAGAGTTGGCTGAAAGTAGGCGGTAGCCTGGGTTATAATGATCAGTCTGAAAATCAGATTGATTTTGGAAGCTCCGGGATAGAAACATTACGCGAAATACTGGAACAGCTGCCCATTATTCCGGTTAAATTTCCTGATGGAAGCTGGGCCAGCAACGCCAATTATCCAAACGTAGAAAGTGCACCCAATCCTATCCAGATCCTTACCGACCAGACCTATCTGGTTAAAAACCAGAATATCCTGGGAAACGTGTATGCCAATCTTTCCCTGGCCAAAGGCCTTGAATTCAGAAGCACTGTAGGTACGAACATCCTGAACCGGCAAACCAATCAGTATTCCGGCCGCAACCTGAACTTCATTTCCGCGAGCCAGGGCGGCATCGCCACGGTGACCAGCGCAAAAAATAACTTCTGGCAACTGGACAATTATCTTACCTACAACACGAAATTTTCGGAGCTTCACACGTTAACTGCATTGCTGGGTATGGAAATGCAACATATGGACGCCTATAATTTCAGCACGTCCATTCAAAATTTTCAGGACAACTTCTTTCAAACCAATAATTTAGGAGTAGGCTCCGTTCCGCAGACACCTACATCGTCGAAAAGTGCGTATGCATTAAATTCTTATTTCGCCAGGGCCAATTATGGATATAAGGGAAAATACCTCGTTACGGTAAGCGGACGGACAGATGGATCTTCCAAGTTTGGAACTTCAAACCAATATGCATTTTTCCCCTCTGGAGCACTTGCCTGGAAAGCTTCGGAAGAAAATTTTATCAAAAATATCCCGGCGATTTCCAATCTGAAATTGCGCGCCAGCTATGGCTATACCGGAAACTCTGAAATTGCGGCTTACCAGGCATTGGCTGGGCTTGGAAATTATTCCGTCATTTTCAATAACACCAGAACTTCCGGAATAGGCACGGGAAGGTTGCCGAATCCAGGATTAAAATGGGAAAAAACTGCCCAGGCGGATGCGGGTCTGGAACTCGGATTATTCAAGGACAGGATTGCGCTGGAAGTGGATGTGTACAACAAGTTGACCAATAACATGCTGCTGAGTGCTCCTGTGCCCTCGTCTACAGGGTATTCTGTGGTAACGGAAAATATCGGAAGCATGCGTAACAGGGGAGTCGAGTTCAACCTGAATACTGCAAATATTGTCTCCCGTAATTTTTCATGGAATACCACTTTCAATATTTCCATTAACAAGAATAAGGTGATCTCGCTGGCCAATGATAATTCAGATGTTTTTCCCGGACCGTCCTACGTGTCGGAAACGAATATCGCCAGGGTCGGACAGTCGATGGGATCTTTTTACGGACTCGTACGTCTCGGAACCTGGGCGACCAAGGAAGCCGCCGAAGCCGCCAGTTACGGACGACTGCCCGGGGATCTGAAATTTCTTGATCTAAATAACGACGGAAAGATTAATGCATTGGATAGAACGATCATAGGAAAAGGAATTCCAGACGGTTACGGTTCATTCATCAATACGTTTCGTTATAAAAGTTTCGACCTGATCGTGGACATCCAATTTATGTATGGCAACGATGTACTGGTGCTTGAAAAATATGTGCAGGAATTTCGTACGGGGATCGCCAATAGCAGAAAGACGGTTTTAAATGCCTGGACACCCGAAAATCAAAATACTCCTATTGCAGAATGGAGACCTACAACGGCAGGGTACGACGGACAGCAGGATACCCGGATGGTAGAGAATGGCTCGTTTATACGCGGACGGAATATTCTGTTGGGATACACCGTTTCCCAGGGCACCGCCCAGAAGCTTCATGTGAATAACATCAGGCTCATTGCTTCTGTCCAGAACTTCTTCCTGAGCACCAAATATTCAGGATACGATCCCGAGGTGAGTACACGATCAGAGACATTCGGACAGGGTATCATCAATTTTGATTATCCAAAACCACGCGTTTTTATGCTGGGTCTCAATGTAGGATTTTAATCGCCATATTCATTTTTGAAACAATCGTTATGCAAAATATTATTCAGAAACTCATTTCATGTATATTCCTCTCTTGCATTGTTTTTTCAATGCCGGGCTGTTCAAAGCTGCTGGATCAATCTGATCCTTCAAATTTCACGGCAGAAAATTATTTTACAACGTCTTTGCAGGCGGAGAGTTCTGTCAATGCGGTGTATGCCAGTATTTCGTCGCTGTATAGCGGCGGGGATGGTTTTGGCGGTGGCCTTTCACCCTGGCTAATGCTTGAATTCGCTACAGGTCTGGCTAATACCGAATTTGGCGAAGCGGTCGATAATTTGAATGTGCGGGCGTTGACCAATTCATCGGATAACTCTGAAGGCCTTGCCTGGTGGGTACGCTCCTATAAGGGAATTGCCAACGCCAACCTGGCTATCGCTAAAATACCCGGCATTACCATGGATGATGCGGCCAAAAGCAAATTGCTGGGACAGGCAAAATTTCTCAGGGCATTTCATTATTACAATCTGGTAAGGATGTTTGGCAAAGTGCCCCTGATCCTCGATCCAGTATCGTTGACCTCGCCTGATTTTTTTGCACCGCAGGCATCCTTAGATTCCGTTTATCAGGCTATTGTCGCTGACCTGACCAGTGCTGAAGCATCGGGACTGCCTTATACAGAGGTAAGCGGAAGGGTCTCCCTGGGTGCAGTGAAATCTCTGTTGTCCAGCGTATACCTCACCATGGCCGGTTACCCCTTGCAGAAAGGAAAAACTTATTACCAGATGGCGGCAGACAAGGCGCACGAAGTGATCCAATCGAATAATTATTCTTTGTTCAATTCTTATGACCAGTTGCATCTGCCCGCTAACAACAATAACGGTGAATTTATTTTCCAGGCCCAATTCACTTCTTTATTGTCACCGTCTTTGTGGCAATCCGCTATAGTACCTTATAACAAGGGAATATCCGTGTACGATGCCCAAACAGGAGCGATTTTTGCGGAAACACCTTTCGTCAATTCGTTTGAAAGCGGCGACAAGCGCGCAGCCGAACGGCAATTCTTTTTTTCCTCCTACACTTTACAAAGCGATCGCACAGTGACCATCGACCTCGGCAATCATTATATATATAAACTTTTCGACAGCCTTGCGCAGAATTCTACTGCCAGCAGCGGTTTGAACTGGACGCTGATGCGCTATGCGGAAGTTTTATTGATCTACGCGGAAGCATCCAATGAGGTGTCCGGACCTTCAGCCGCTGCCTATGATGCGGTGAACGCCATTAGACGCAGGGCAGACCTCCCCGACCTGTCTGGCTTGGACAAAGATCACCTTCGTGAAGCGATATGGAAGGAATGGTGGCATGAGCTGTGCTATGAGAATAAAACCTGGTTCAACATGGTCCGGTTGAAGAAAGCCTATAACGTAATATCAGGGAATTTCGATGATTTTACCGGTCATGCGTTCTCGTATGGCCCCGTTCTCTCCGAAAAGGATCTGCTGTTCCCAATCCCCACCAGCGAAATTCACAACAACAAAAACCTTATCCAGAACGCGGGATACTAAATTTCTCTTCCCAATCAAACAGATCTTATGATATGTAAGCCGACTATTGTGGATGTCCTGAAAAGAATGAGTATGCTTCTCTGTTGCATTGTGGTTGTGCAACTACTTTTTGCTCAACAACCGGACGAAGCGGAACCCTATAATACCAGCCCCTACCTGCAGGATGCGCCCCCTCAGCCAGGGGAAGATAGCTGGACATTCATCGAAGCGTTGAAGTCTCCGATATGGAAGCGGCAGGATTGGAGCATGGCGGCAGCCGGATCTGACTATGCTGACCTGACTGCAGGCATCCAGTTGAAAACTACCTTTAGGGATCCGAAAAAAAGATTAGTGACGGCGTATGACGACTTACTGAATTTTTTGGAGGCTGGAGGTGTTTCAAGAAAGAATGGTCAGTATACCATTGAAACAGTGATGGTGCCCGGCCTTGGTGAAGAGGAATTTCAACTGGAGATAAATAAAAAAGGCGGCCGTATTTTGGCCACGGACCTGGAAGGGATCAGGCGTGGTATCTTTCATGTAGAAGACCTGATGCTCGCGCAGCATGGCGCTTTTTTACCACTGGGCAATAGTCAGCAGCGATCATTTATCCGACGGCGCATATCGCGTTGTGCATTTGGCCCGATCAAGCGCTTGCCAAAATTGCGGGACGAGCTGATGGATGACGTGGATTATTATCCCGACAATTACCTGAATCGCCTTGCTCATGAAGGAGTCAACGGGTTGTGGCTAACCGCCGAGTTCCGGGATCTCTGTGCCACCAGTTTTACGCCATACGCGGGAAAGAATTCTGAAAAACGCCTGGCTAAACTGCGAAGCACTGTACAAAAATGTTTGCGATATGGAATACGTACCTATATTTTTTGTATCGAGCCGCATGCATGGGACAGCAGTGAACCGGTGCTGAAAAAATTTCCTGAGCTGGCCGGAGCGCCAAGCGGAAAGCAACTCAGTTTTTGCCCGAACAGCGAAACGGCCAGTCAGTATTTGTATCAATCCGTTAATACTATTTTTAAAGCCGTACCCGATCTGGGTGGACTGATCGATATCACTCTTGGAGAGCGCACCACAACCTGTCTGAGTACGTACTCAGTATCGGATAATGTAAATGAACAGCCTCCCGTAAATTGTCCGCATTGTTCAAAAAAAGCCCCCTGGGAAATATTATATGCGTCTTTGTCTGCAATGGAGAAAGGTATGCATGCTGCTGCACCCAATGCCGAGCTTGTCAGTTGGCTGTACATGTCCGATCCAATCGATGGTAAAGTGCCTCAACACGACCTGGGTGACTGGGTGTATGAATTACCTGCGCACACTCCCAAAGGAGTGATCTTGCAGGTAAATTTTGAATCGGGGGTGCACAGAATGGAATTTGGGAAAGAACTGATAGGAGGGGATTACTGGCTGTCTACACCTGGCCCCAGCTCTAGGTTTGAGCGCTTGTCATCCATTGCCCGAATAAATCAGACTGCCATTTCTTCAAAGATCCAAAGCTCCACTTCCCACGAAACGGCAACAGTGCCTTACGTGCCTGTGCCTTCGTTGCTGTATCAGAAATTTGCGTCCATGAGACGCCTGGGAGTTTCCCATACCATGCTGAGCTGGTATTTTGGCAATTACCCGGGATTAATGAATAAGGCCTGCGGATTGTTGTCGTTCGAACCTTTTCCGGATGAAGACCAGTTTCTCCATCAGCTGGCTGCATTATATTGGAAGAAGGAGGATGTGTCAAAAGTTGTAGAAGCATGGAAAGCATTCAGTGATGGTTATCAGCAGTATCCAATCATCAATTTGTTTCAATATCTCGGGCCAATGCACGACGGGCCGGTATGGCCATTGTTACTCAAGCCGGTGGATGCTTCTTTGTCACGAACCTGGGAGATCAGCTCCGTTACCACGCTCAAACCTTTGCCCCCCAGCGGGGATCGGGTAGGAGAGTGTATAGGTGATGCCCTGACCTTAAATGAAACGGTGGAATTGTGCCGGCGGATGAGCGAAGGGTGGGATAGGGGCTTGGCGATTCTGAACACGCTGGAAAGCAACTATAAAAATGAGCCCGACCGGCTGATGGATATTGGGGTGGCGCAGGCGCTTGGCATTCAATTTCGCAGCGGGTACAACATTCTGCATTTTTATGATCTCCGCGAAAAACTATTGAGCGGCATAGATTCTGCCCGGGCATCTACCTTAACTTCCATGAGCGGCATAATCAACGATGAACTGATACAGGATGAACGCTTGTTGCATCTCTGTGAAAAAGATTCCCGGCTTGGCTTTCATGCAGAGGCAGAGGGATATAAATATTATCCAGCCAGGATACGCTGGCGAATGCAGCAGCTGCAGGCTGTTCTCCACACTGACGTGCCGGAACTGCAACAGCAGATTGCGGGTAACAAAGAGCTGTTTCCCGCTTTCACCGGGCGATCGCCGCAGGGTGCAATAGCGCATGCCGTGCAGGTAAACAATGGGTTTGGCATTTTATGGGCAAATGCTGAAATTAATCCACCCGCAAATCTGGAATGGCAATCCTGCGCTTACGGAGAGAAGCAATCAGGATTACGCTGGTCCTCCTGCTATGATGCAGATTCCTTGTATGTAGTGATCTCTGACGAGCCAAAAAGTTCGCCCCGCACATTTTCTAGTATTCTCGTCAAGATCGAGCCTCAGCGCCTCTGGCCAGCCAAGCATTTTGTTTTTACTTCCCACCCCCCGGATCATGGCGATCCACAGTTGTACGAGATCAACCACGCTGACAGTAAAATGATCGTGATGCGCATTGCCTTGAAAGATATTGGGTTGGATAAGTATCATTTACACCCCATAAGAATGGATGTAAGAGTGAGCCGCAGTGGTGAGCCGGTACACGGATGGCGCCCCGATCATCCTACTCAAAATGGATGGCCGCTGGTGCCCGATAACCCCGCCGACCTCGGCTGGCTTTTGTTCAAACAATAAAAATTGCCGTTTATATAACACCTACACTAACATCATGAAAATAACGCTGACAATACTTGTCGCTTTTGCATTTTGTTCTGGCACCGCTGCCCAGGAAAATGGAAAAGCTTTTCCACAACAGGCAAAAATGCATGACCCGAAATACTGCCTGTTCTATGACAATCACACAATGCCTGATCTGCCCGACGTGGGAGAAAAATTTGACGTGGAAGCATTCACCGATCGTATCAAGCGATGTGGGGTTGATTACCTGACTTTCCATGCCCGGGACAATATGGGTATGGCTTACTACGAAACAAAAATCGGAATAAGACATCCTTCACTTAAGTATGATCTGTTCGGAAAACTCGCCGAATCCTGTCAGCGCAAAGGCATAGCATTAGGAGCATATATAAATGGTGGCCTGAGTCATGCAGAGGGAGTATTGCACCGGGAATGGACGGCGGTTTCTTTTGATGGTCAGGAATATTCTGAGCCGCGGACAGGGCCGTTTGTTCGTAGGATGTGTTACAATACGCCTTACCGCGATCACCTGATTGCAATGATCAAAGAAGTAGCAACCAAATATCCGGTGTCTGGGTTCTTTATCGATTGCCTTACCAACAATCAATGCATTTGTCCTATTTGCATAAAGGAAATGAAAAGCCAGGGGATCGACTGGACTAAAAAAGAGGAAGTGCTGAAATTCGCAAATTTATCTGCGGTACGGCTTTCCCGGGATATCGTTGCCGCCCTCAAGCCAATCAACCCGCATTTGCTGCTATATTTTAATGTACTAGGGTACGAAGATGATTCTGACATTGTGAGCTATTACGATGTCGAATGCCTGCCTACCGGCAGCTGGGGGTATGAATTTCTGCCTACCCGGGCACATTTTATCCGCACCCTGGGAAACAAGCCCGTGCTGAATATGAACGGACGTTTCTACGACTGGGGTGATTTTGGCGGACTTCGTCCCGAGGCGGCTATTGAATCGGAATTGTTGTATGGACTGGCGAATGGAATGCGGCCTAATACAGGAGGTCATTTTCATCCGCGAGGCGACCTGGAAAATGCTGTGCTCGACCGCATAGAAAAAATATATACACATCTGCAAACAATGGAGCCCTGGTTCAGCGGCGCCAAAAACGAAGCCGAAGTGGCCGTGGTGTGCCAGGGATTAAAGGATTTAAATAGCCCCAAACTCAAGGCTGCGGTGCGCATGCTGGAGGAATTGAAACAACAATTCGATGTGGTTACGCTTTATTCCGACTGGAGCAAATACAAGGTATTGATTCTTCCGGATGATGTTGTTTTTAACGACACTATCGCCGCGCGCGTTAAAGCGCATATTGCTGCAGGTAAAGCCATTATTGCCAGTGGCAGCTCGGGGTTGAACGCTGACACGACTGCATTTGCCTTGGAGCAGGATTGGGGTGTCCGGTTCAAAAAGAACTGTGATTTCGATCCTGCGTATTTTAATGTGTCCAGCGCCTATAATCATTCTCTTCCGGCCATGTCTTTATCTCTTTATTCTCACGGTATTGAAATGGAAGCACTGTCCGGTTCAACCGTTGGCGCGCGACTGGTCAAACCCTATTTCAACAAAGGCTGGGACGGAGTATATCCATTTTATTATACACCCCCCGACAGCGTTTCCAATATTCCGGCATTAACTGTTCATGGCAAGGTGGCGCATTTCAGCCACAGGATATTTTCTGGATATGCCACGTTAGCATCCGTGGAACTGCGGACCGTATTTGCCAATGTGCTGCAACAATTCCTCCCAGACCCAATAGTTAAATGTGATCATCTGCCTTCTTTCAGCCGTATTTTCGTTACCCGTCAACCTGGGCGCAGAATGGTCCATGTACTTTCTTATGTGCCCGAGTTGCGCGGTAACACACAAATGATCGAAGAGCCTATCGAATTGCATGATGTAAAAATATCCTTACGCAACGAAGGAAAAGGCCCTAAAAAAGTGTACCTGGCCGGAAATAAAAAATCGTTGCCTTTTAAAATCAGTGATGGTTATGTACAGGTAACCCTGCCATCGAGCAATGGCTATTCGATGATCGTGTTTGAGTAGTCGCCAGCCACATTAATGTAAAATAATATTAGTATGAAACGAATATGGACTTTGGCAGTATTGGTAATCTTCTTTTCTGCCGTATTTGCTCAACAAGGAGATCTGATAAGTAAGGAATGGGATCGGATGCATGCATCAAAAAAGGAGTCTATTAAAAAATTCAACGATGCCAAATTCGGCATGTTTATCCATTTTGGTGTATATTCTAGTCTGGGCGGATATTGGAAGGGCAAGAATGTTAAGGGCATAGGGGAATGCATCATGCGTTATGGCGAGATATCCCGAAGCGACTACCGTCAGGTCGCCAGCCAGTTCAATCCGGTTAAATTCGATGCAGAGGCCTGGGTGCTTGCCGCGAAAAATGCCGGAATGCGTTATATCGTTGCCATGCCCAAACATGCAGACGGATTTGCCATGTATGATTCCAAGGTAACGGGTTGGGATATCATGGATGCTACTTCCTTTCACCGCGATCCGATGACCGAATTATACAACGCGTGCCGGAAATATGGAATTCGCTTTTCGATTTATTTTAATTACCTGGACTGGATGGATGGAGGCGACGGCGGGGTAGCCGATTATAAAAAGGCGCATCCTGCAGATAAGGAACTGCCAGGCAACGATCAGAATTATGGCTATTGGTCCAATACTTGGGATCCTTCTCCCATTTCTTTTACAGAATATTTTGAAAAAAAATATAAACCTCAGTTACGCGAGCTCCTTACTAAATATCCGGGTATGCAGGAACTCTGGCACGACATGCCCATGAAGTTGACGCGGCAGCAAAGTTTTGACATATACAAACTCGTGTATTCCCTGCAACCGGGAATTCTCGAAAATACTCGTGTGGGCAATGATTTCGGTGATTTTTTTATTCCCGGCGATAATATTATTCCCGATGATAAATTGAAGGTCTATGAAGAAGGTTTAACGGTTGCCCAGGTGAAGCGCCTTCCGTGGGAAACTCCCGGTACGATGAACAATACCTGGGGATTCAGGAGTGACGATCACAGCTGGAAATCCGTAGAAGAGCTACTGTACTGGCTCACCGACATTGCCAGTAAAGGAGGCAATTACCTGTTGAATGTCGGTCCCACCGGCGAAGGTGCCTTCCCTGAAGAAAGCCTGAAGAGGCTTAAAGAGGTAGGCGAATGGATGAAGATCAATGGCGAATCTATTTACGGTTCTTCAAAATGGACATTCAATCATGAGGGCCCTACCCGGGTCTCGATGAAGGGAACCGAAGACAGGGAGAGCAAGGACTTTAATGCCGACTTCAGCTCCGCTGATTTCTGGTTCACTAAAAAGGGCAGTTCTGTGTATGCTGCCAGCTTACGTTGGCCAGAACAAAAAACTGTCGTCATTCGATCTTTTGCGAAATTAGCAAAAGCTGAACTCAAAAAAATTGTTTCCGTTCAATTACTCGGCAGTGATGAAAAAATTGACTGGGTCATTAAAGAGAATGGGCTGAAGGTGGTATTGCCGGAAAAACATCCCAATGGTCATGGATATGTTTTACGAATCACTTTCTCAGGCACCGGATCCCAAAAATAATCGCAAATGGGCAGGACCGTTCATGCCTTTAATGTATAGTAAATACCAGCTAAATAAAACAGAATATATGAATACATCAATCATTCCCAGACAGGAATATGCAGACAGGCTTTCGCGCTTTCAGGACAATATACAAAAAGCGGGTTTGGATGCCTGCCTGGTACATTCCAATGAAGCAGACATGGCCAATGTGAGGTACCTGAGTGAGTACTGGCCAACCTTCGAAGCTGCCGCGGTTTTTGTGCCTGCGAAAGGTCAGGCCGTGCTCCTGATTGGCCCGGAGAGTGAAAACTATGCAGTGCAGCGTAGTGTGTTGCCAAAGATTGAAAAAATGGTAGAATACCGGGAGTCGGCAGAACCGCAATATCCCACCATTGCCGTTGCTACGTACAGGGATATTGTTAATAAATATGTGCCGGACGGAAGTATTCGGAAATTGGGAATAGTCGGGTGGTCTATCACGCCTTTGCCAGTGTATATGTCATTAAAGGAGCAGTTGCCGGAAGTGGAACTGATAAAAGCCGATCATGTTTTTTTGCCTTTACGGTTTATCAAGAGCGCGAATGAACTGACATGTATGCGTAAAGCGTACGGCATTGCGGAACTGGCAGTCAGAGCGATCATTGAAGAGATTGAGCCCGGCATGACCGAATTGCAGGTGATCGGTATTGCCCAGCGCGAAATCTATAAAAACGGCGGCGAGTATGAGGGTCATGCGTTGTACTGTTTTTGTGGTCCTGCTACCAACAATGCGATCTCCAGGCCTACCAATAATAAAATCATTGCAAATGAGGTCATTCAATTAAATATCGGAGCGCGATATAGCGGATACTCGTCCAGCGTGGGGCTGCCCATCTCTATTGGTAAACTACCTCCGCGAAAGGAAAAGCTGGTGAAGTTCGGTCTTGAGGCACATGTAAAAACCATCGAGATGATGAAGGCCGGAAAATCCGCTGCGGCAGTTGTAAATGAATATGAAGAGTGGGTGAAGTCCCGGGGATTCGGACAGCATATGTTGTATGGCCCCTGTCACAGCATAGGGATGATGGAGGTGGAGCAGCCGTGGATGGAATCGGTTTCTGCTTTTGAACTTGAAAAAAATATGACTTTTCAGGTAGACACATTTTTTTACGATCATGATTTCGGGCTCCGGTGGGAAAATGGCGTAGCCATCACTGCTGAAGGCGTGGACAAACTTTCCTTCGAATACATGAAGATCGTTGAGATTTAATTGACTCGAAACGCAAAAATAAAAAGAACTTTATGCGATATGAAATGATGTTTCCCGATCAGATCCGAGAGGCTATCGATAGCAGGATACCGGTTGTGCTGGCGCTCGGCGTATTGGAATATCACGGGGAGCACCTGTCTTCGGGAGTGGATACGTTACTGGTTGTGCGTGCGCTGGAAATGCTTGAACAGGAATTGCGGCTAGTGGTGTTGCCAACATTTTATTACGGGACCAGTAGTTTCGCTGTGGAACCACCTGAGCGCAACGGCACGGTGCATGTGGATTCGCAGGTACTTCAGCCTTTTGCCCGCCAGCTATTTTATAATCTGCTCAGGATCGGTTTCCGTAATATACATGTATTCATCCATCATCAATGCGAAAACTTTGTGGAAGGCATGCCTACCGATCTGGCATTTAAACTCGCAGCCCGCCAGGAAATTTTTGCTTTCATGGAACGCGAGCAAGGCGAAGGATGGTGGGGCAAAAGTACTTCAGATGATTACTACGACAAGCATGCCGAAGGAGAAAATCCTTTTAACTGGATACGTATTCATCCTTTTATGAGTACTGCTGCAAAAGCCGCATTTCCAGTGGATCATGCCGGCCAGCAGGAAACTTCCCTGATGATGGCCTTTTGTCCTGCAGCGGTAGATATGGGACGGTTCGAAGACAAGAAATGGTATCTGCGCAGTGCATCCAAAGCCACGCTGGAATATGGCAATGCTGCGAAGGAAATTATATTACAGGACATGAGAGACATTTTAGCACAATAGGATATGTCAGGAAGCGAACTGCTTAATATTATCCGCCTTGCTTTCAGACGGACGCACGTCATCGGGACGGACCAACAAGGCATCATCATTGCGCTTGATTTGGAGGGCCGACTGTTTGCCGTAATGAATGGGTTGGTGCTGAACCGGGTGGTTGCCACCGCCATCAGCGACCGCAGCAATAAGAACGCATTTCTTAATCCGGGCGGAGATGCGTTGTGGCCGGCGCCAGAAGGAAATCGTTACGGTTATCAATATACAACAGGCGCATGGCGTGTCCCCCCTTCCATTACCGGGGCGGTTTGGGAAGTGGTGGAACATTCAGATAATGGCGCCGTCATCCGTGCAGAAGTTGACTTGGTCAACAACTTACAGACCGGCATTCCCTGTGAATTCGAACGTCGGATAACCATCGCCGTTCAGCCTTCTTTATTGACTCAGCAGGTTACGGAGGTCATCCGGTATATCGGAAAGCGCCCTTTGCAGAAGGATGAATTCTTATTGGCCCCCTGGAGCCTTTGCCAGTTTGATTCAGGTGCCGGGTCCAAAGTGATCCTGCCAATTCCCGCAGAGCGCGACATCTGGGACATGTATGCATCCAGCGCATCGCAACGAGGAGCCATAGGGGATCAATACATTATTGATGCGCACACGGAAAGCCGTTTTCAGGTCGGGTTGGGCAAAGCGATTCCCTGGATAGAGTACACGGGGCCGCAGCCTTTTCGGGTCAGACGTTCTGCCGGGCCCATTCCTGCTCAACAACGATATATTGACATTGCGGATGTGCCGCCGGAAGAAATGCCAACACGATCAGGTGCCAGGTTCAGTGTGTATTGCGATCCGGCTGGATTCATGGAGATGGAAGCATGCGGCGGGTGCCCGGCAAAACTGAACCCGGGCATGGAACTGCATGTACAGGTGAAGACAGAATATCATTGGCTTGGACCAAATTTTCAGGGATAAACCGTCCGGATTTTTGTAAATCAAATGAGGCTTTGCCTCAGCCTTATATCAGACAATATGAATAATAGTCAAAGAACACTAGTCAGGCCATTGCTGATCATCGGAGCCATGTATGCCATATTAGGATTTTCTATCGGGATCAATGCTTTCTTTATTCCTTTTGTTCAGCAGGCATTCAATATCTCCACGGCCATGTCTTATCTGATCATGACTGCCACCTTTGCCGCATATGTTGTTTTTGGAATTCCTACAGGCACTATTATAAAAAAGATCGGGTATAAAAGCGGGATATCCGTGTCATTCTTATTGATAGCTGTCGGATTCCTGGTCATCGGATATGCAGCCAGCATCAGCAGCTTTGCGTTATTCCTGCTGGCTTTATTCGTGTCGGGAATGGGTCAGACCCTGCTCACCAGTGCTGTCAATTCATACGTGACCATACTGGGGCCACCGGAAAGCGCGGCGAGCCGCATATGCATGATGGGTATATGCGACAAGGTTTTTTTTGCTGGCGCTTCATTGATACTGGCAAGCTTTCTTCAATTGTCGCGTGTGCGGTTGGCAGATGTCATAACACCATTTTACCTAATTGGCTGTTTGCTGATACTGCTGGCGGTCATATCTTATTTTTCTCCCTTGCCCGAGCTTAAAGCAAACGGTGAGGATGAAAGCGATGCCTTATCACCCATGTCGGTGAGTGCTAATGCAAAGACCAGTATTTTTCAGTTTCCGCATTTGCTGCTGGGAGTGCTGGCTATATTTTTCGATGTAGGCGTGGAGATCATTGCTTTGGGATCCATTAACGACTATGCGACAATCCTGCATTTACCCGCACCCGAAAATTATGTCTGGTACACGGTTGCGGGGATGGTAGCAGGATATATTGTGGGCGTTACGCTGATCCCCAAAGTACTGAGTCAAAATACGGCACTGCTGTTATGCACAGTATTGGGAATAGTTACCACCATGGGTATTGTGCTCGTGCCGGCGGGAATGTCTATCTACCTGATCACCATTCTGGGATTGTCTAATTCCCTGTTGTGGCCTGCGATTTTCCCGCTTGCCCTGGCCGACCTGGGCAAGTTTACCAAACGAGGATCTTCCATACTGGTTATGGGAATCATCGGCGGCGCGATTCTGCCGCTGATATACGGTTACGTGGCGGATATTTCTTCCCATCAGCTGGCGTACCTGGTGTGTTTGCCTTCTTATGTGTTTATTCTTTATTACGCGATTATCGGAAGTAAGATCAGAACAAATCCAGTACTGCCGGTAGTTTACTGAATGCGATTAGTCATTTGGATCAGGTGGTTGTGCGAATAAAATTGGTTATAAACCAGAGGTATCGAAATAATTACAAATCAAAATATTTAATGATGATCAATGAGGTTATTCGAAACGAGATTTTAAAAGTATCACAGGTCTCCGGTTACCTATGGCAAAGAGGTTGGGCTGAAAGAAACGCTGGCAATATTTCATTGGATCTCAGTGGGCTTGCAGAAGTGGATGGCCGTGACCTCAGCACAAAAAGATATGTTACCCATCGCTTGCCGGTAAATGCAGCGGGAAAACTGATTTTTATTACCGGCACAGGCGAGCGGCTCAGAGAACTCGTCGATAAACCGGAGAAGACTGCCTGCATCATCAGGATCGACGATGAAGCCAAAGGCTATCACATCGTATCAGGCGGAGAGGGAAATAATATGTTCCGGCCCACCATGGAGTTTATCAGTCATCTCAGCATCCATCTTTACAATGAAAAAGTGGGCAACGGGCACAGGTGCGTGCTCCATACCCACCCTATCGAACTCATTGCTATCTCTCACCATCCGTTCCTGGGCCACGACGAACAGGCGTTGAATAAGGCGATCTGGAGCATGTTGCCGGAGGCACGTGTTTTTATACCGAGAGGTATCAGCATAGCGCCGTATGAAATAACAGGAAGTGAAGCACTGGCCAACGTTACCATCATCGGATTGAAATCGAGGGATGTGGTGCTCTGGAGCAAGCATGGAGCTTTAACTACCGGAAGAGATGCCCAGGAGGCCTTTGATTTCATGGACGTGGCCAATAAAGGAGTACTTATTTATCTGAAATGTCTGCAGGCTGGTTTTACTCCTGAGGGGTTATCTGAGGAGGAAATAAAAGATTTGGAAACTCTATTCAATTTGTAGTGCCATGCTCCATCATTATTTAGCCATTGACCTGGGGGCAGAAAGCGGACGTGTGATCCTGGGGACACTATCTCCTGATAAACTCGCCTTAAAAGAAATTCACCGGTTTGCAAATGGCATGCTGCATATCCAAGGGAAATACTATTGGAATATTGGAAATATTTATCAGGAAATCATCAAGGCGCTGGAGTTCTGCATCCGCCAGGAAAAAGTGCAGCCCGAAGCTATTGGAATAGATACATGGGGAGTTGATTTCGGGCTTCTCTCCAAAGACGGAACACTGCTCGGCCTACCCTACGCCTACAGGGACGGCCGCACTAAAAATGCTATTGAGGAATTTACGGCTCTGATCAAAAAACAGGAGATTTATTCTATTACAGGAACGCTTTTCGCCTCGTATAATACCTTGTTTCAGCTCTATGCTGCGAAAAAATATCATCCTGAACTCATTGAAGCCGCAGCCGACCTGCTGTTTATTCCTGATCTGCTGGCCTATTTCCTGACAGGCAATAAGAAAACGGAATTTTCTTTTGCCACCACGTCGCAATTATTTAACCCAATAACGAATGAATGGGATCAAAAGCTTTTTGACCTGCTGAAGATACCGGTTCAAATCATGCAGGAGGTTGTGGATGCCGGAGCCGTAATTGGATTACTTGATGATGAAGTTTGCCGGGCAACCGGTATTAACAAGATTCCCGTTATAGCCGTGGCTACCCACGACACCAATTCCGCTATCGTGTCCATCCCTGCAACAGGCGATAATTGGGCGTTCATCAGTTCGGGAACCTGGTCACTGATGGGTATCGAATCTTCTGTACCAGACCTGACTGCCAAATGCTATGAAATGAACCTGACCAATGAAGGCGGCGTGTGGCACTCGTATAATATCCTCAAGAATCATATGGGTTTATGGTTGTTACAGCAATGCAAAAAAATATGGAAGGACAAAAATTATTCATATGTGCAGCTTACTGAAATGGCTGCCGAAGCCAGTGAATTTGCGGGGTTCATCGACGTCGACGATCTGTGTTTTCTCAATCCTCCCGACATGTGCGCGGCTATTTCAAGATATTTTTGTAAAACGAATCAGTGGGTTTCCCAAACGCCAGGCCAGATCACACGCATCATTTTAGAATCACTGGCGTTCAAATATCGTCAAACCATGGAGGAGCTCATTGACGTCAGCGGAAAGTCCATCGATGAGATATACGTAACGGGCGGAGGTATCCATAATCAATTATTGTCCCAGTTCACGGCAAATGCCACCGGGCGGGTGGTGAAAACCGCGTTGCCTGAAGGAGCGGCCGCCGGCAACATCATGATGCAGGCTGTCGGAATGGGCTATCTTCATTCTTTGAGGGAGATCCGGACAATTATTGCAAATAGCTGGGAAGTTAAATTGTATCGGCCGATCGACCGCCTTAAATGGGATGATTCTTTTGGCTTGTATAAAGATATTGTATCATCCATCAGGGAGCTTTAATGTTGGTGCAATAATGGAGCACAGATATCCTTATCATAGTTGATAAAAATTGATTAACCATGGCAAAATTTCTTTTATGCTTTATCGCTTTACAGTGTGGCGTTTTTTGTGTCCGCGCGCAGTCGAGTTTGCCATTGGGTGATAACCCTCCCGCAATTGAATTTAATTATTTCCCTAATCGTGTATATGCCATGGTTTGGCGCAACTGGGATTTAGTGGACCCTGCAAGGCTTGCAAAGACGGTAGGCTGTAAACAGGCCGATATTCTGTCGCTGGCAGAATCGATGGGCCTGCCCGAGGCCAGGCCGATTCCATCGGAATACCGGAAAAGAATGTACATCACCATCATCCGCAGAAACTGGCACCTGCTGTCTTATGAGCAGCTTCTGAGCTTGCTGAACATGTCTTCCGGAGAATTGGCAGTGTGCCTGAGAGAAGACGACTTTCTGTTTATAAAACTGGGGTCGTTGAAACCCAATTGTCTTGCATTGTCGTATACCCGGCCAAGTCCAGATGAACTGCGGCAAGCGGCTCAGATCAAAAGACTGGCGCGGTCTTTTTTTCAGCGGTCGGGGTACCAAAACGCAGTGCCGCGGTTTGAATTCGTTCAGGAACTGATGTCGGCATCTGACAGTGCGGGCCAACTTCAAGGCACCCGTGTCAACAATGGCGAACCCAGAATATTGTATTCTTATTTCGGCGTATTCGGCGATCCACTGATGGATACCACCCTTGACCCATATCCCGAGGGCCTGCTGGCCAAACTTGCAGCTAAAGGAATTAATGGAGTGTGGTTGCATGTGGTGTTGAACCAGATAGCGCCAGGAGATATGGGCTTCCCGGAATTTGGCGCCGGGTATCAAACCCGCCTGTCTACACTTAAAAAAATCGTTGAGCGAGCGAAGAAATATGGTATCGGCGTGTATTTATATATGAACGAACCGCGGTCCATGCCATCGGCTTTTTTTAAAAACAGGGTGGATATTGCCGGTGTCACAGAAGGAGATTTTACTACCATGTGTACCAGCACAAAAAAAGTCACAGACTGGATTACGCATTCATTAACCTATGTATTCAAGGAGGTTCCTGGTCTTGGCGGAGTTTTTACCATCTCCGCTTCTGAAAACCTGACTAACTGCGCCTCGCATGGCCAGCAACTACGTTGCCCTGTTTGCAGCAAGTACAGCTATGCTACCATCATCGCGAATGTTAACCACGCGATCGAAGAAGGCGTACATGCCGGTAATCCCGAAGCCAAAGTAATAGTTTGGGACTGGGGTTGGAAAGAGGAAGAAGCGGCAGCCATAATTGCCAAACTTCCTACGTCGGTCTGGTTCATGTCCGTGAGTGAATGGGAAAAGCCTGTTGAGCGCGGTGGTGTACGGACGGACGTTGGAGAATACGCTATGTCCGTAGTTGGCCCGGGTCCGCGAGCAAAACGGCACTGGGATTGGGCCAGGAAAGCGGGTTTGAAAACTATCGCCAAAGTGCAGGTAAACAACACCTGGGAATTGTCGGCGATACCTTGGATACCAGTGGCCAACCTTGTGGCAGAACACGCAGCAAACCTTGCGCAAGAAAGATTGGACGGGTATTTCATGAGCTGGTCACTTGGCGGATATCCTTCCGTGAACCTCGATATCGCGCGAGCGTTTGCACATCGTCCTGCTGCTGATTACACCGTCCTGCTGGACAGCATCGCGGCGCTTCGCTATGGAAAAGAGGCGGCCCCCTTTATCCGGCAGGCCTGGGCGACTTTCAGCAAAGCTTTTCAGGAATTTCCCTTTAGTGTCCAGGCGCTCTACACATCTCCTTTACAGTATGGCCCCGCTAACCTGCTGTTCGCATCACCTTCGGGATATCACGCAACGATGGTGGGATTTCCTTATGACGACCTTGATCAGTGGGATGGCCCCTACAGTGGCGAAACTTTCGCCGGACAATTCGATAAACTTGCACTAGGATGGAAAATGGGGCTGGATATATTTAAACGGGCTTTGCCGATGGTGCCCGCGGCTCATAAGAAGGCGGTTCTGCAGGATTGGCAATTCGCTGAAGCCGCGTACGTGCATTTTGCTTCCGTAGCCAATCAATGTCATTTTATTATCGAGCGAAACCTGCTGAAAACCACCATGGGAAATAAAGAAAAGCAACTCGTGCAATCCCGGATCAACGCTGTACTTGATGAGGAGATCAAGCTGTCGTCGGAATTGTTTGACCTCACCACCCTAAACCCCATGATCGGCTTTGAGGCGTCGAACCAGTATTATTATGTGCCCCAGGACCTGGTAGAAAAAATTATCAACTGTGAATTTGTCCGGAAACAAATTCATAAAATTGCTATTGAGAAATGACGAAACTTATACAAATACATCCATTGGACAATGTGCTGGTTGTTTGTTGGCTGCTGTTGCCGGGAGACGAAGAAATTATACAGGAAACCCTCCATCGTTTTCGATAAGACCATCCTCCTGGGCCATAAAATAGCTGCACGATCTCTTAAAAGAGTGATCAGGTGATTAAGTTCGGTGTGCATATCGGATCCCGGCGATCCATTTTTTGCTCCCCGAGCCGCCAAAAGGGGCTTTGGCATATACATTCCATTTCGGTATCTTTTGGAGAGGATAAAAGTAGTATAAACCGGTAGGAGTAGACTGGCAAGGGCGACTAGAGAAGTAGCAGATGGAAGAGGTGTCATAGTAGATTCATTAGTAAGCGGGAGCAAAGTAATACCAGCTGGCAAAATCCGGCCAAAAAAGGTATTTTTGACCTATGGATGCCGTCTTACAGCAAAACCTCCCACAGATTCGTGAACTTCTTCGGCAATATGGAGTGGAGGCCGCGTATGCCTTTGGCAGTGCGGTGAAGGGCACCCGAAAAGCGGACAGTGACATGGATTTTGTCATCCGGCTTCCGGAAAACATGGATTTTGTCACCTATTCCGACAATTATTTCAGTTTGCTCATTGCCCTCCAGGCGTTATTACAGACCGAAGTGGATTTGGTGACTGAAAAGACACTGAAGAACCCCTTTCTGATCCAAACCATTAATGCCCATAAATTCCTGCTGCTTTGACGATAGAGATCAAGAAATTATTGCTGGATATTCAGGAGTCCATCCGGTCCGTTGATGATCACCTGGAAGGACGGAGATCTTTCGCCGAATATGCGACCAATAAAACAAAGCGCAGGGCGGTGGAAAGAGAATTTGAAATTATTGGAGAGGCTATCAGTAAAATACTGAAGATAGATGCTTCAGTACACATCAGCTACGCCAGATTAATTGTTGACCTGAGTAATAAAGTGATACATACCTATGATGCGATTGATGATACCATTATCTGGAAAATAATTGTAAAGGACCTGCCTAAGTTGGAAGAAGAGGTAAAATTGCTGTTGGCAACTTAGACTATGAAACCTATGTAGCAAACTTTACCGACCAGATAGAACGCAGACTGATAAAAGGTGAAATGATCGCTGCAGAAGAAAAGCTGTATTCAATTTTTGAAGAACATACCGAATGGACAAGCAAAGGAAAGCTTAATAAGAAAGTAGAGCTGGGTCATCTTATACTCAAATGGATCGGTATCCGACAATTC
>Ga0123337_10000821_pt1 | contig 46773 bp, 51 predicted proteins | sample frozenSSSSmetaG_FD_89792 | JGI IMG/M metagenome (GOLD analysis project Ga0123337, IMG submission 89792) | Glacier valley bacterial and archeal communities from Borup Fiord, Nunavut, Canada, to study Microbial Dark Matter (Phase II) -... | ecosystem: Environmental > Aquatic > Freshwater > Ice >... | reverse complement strand
GGTTGCCGTCCCCTCCCCCCCCCCCCCCCCCCTACCCCCGCGCCCCCGCCCCCCCCCCCCGCCGCCCCGGGAGCGCCCGGGGTTTTTTTGGGGGGGGGGGGGGGGGAGGCGCAGGCCGCCCATCAGTGGGGTCCCCGGCGTTCATGCGCTCTCTGCTGTGGTACGGCGCTGGTCTAGCGGTATGGTGAGTACCTCCCTACCTCCCTACCTGCCTGCCTACCTGTCTCTGTGTATGTACCTAGCAGGCTAGAGTAGCATAGCAGCGGAGCTACACCGAGATCGAGGGGCCACGTCTCGCGTCATATCTGTCACGGCCTCCGCGATCCCACCATCATGGCAGGTGCAACGCGGGAATCGTTCCTCTTCGGCACGGTCCCCGCGCTTCGGGAAGCGAGCGATTGGGCAATGGGCCGCCTTGCGAGCTGGGGATGCGCATGGCCACGGATGTGGTAGTCCTTGCGCATTGGCAGGACGTTGGAAGGTCGTGATGAGGCGGGGCCGACGGGCGAAACAATGCAGAGACGAGATCGATGGGGTAGAGCAATGAGGGAGGGGAGGAAATTGATATCACGAATGAATTGCGCTTGCTACGCCGGGGATTGGTTGGTGTGTGTATTTGCGTCACTGGATAGAGCTCCAAGAGCTCTTGGGAAGGAATTTGTAATGTCTTGCGCAATACGGCTTCACATGTACATATGATTTGGGATGATGATGGACGATGATGAGGATTCCCAGATCTCTGAATCTTCACCTTTTATGTCCTCAAGGAACCTATCTGACAGCTTCACGTTTTGGTAAGCGACAAAGAGCCGATATATCTACACGTTCACAATGTTCACTATCAAATAGCGAAATCACAATATATACAATAGTATACATACCTATATATTACTATTATACTCCAGCTATTATACAAGGTCAGGGCCGTGAGCGGCACGGAGCCCATGCGTGCAACAGAATACAGACAAAAGAAAACCCGACGAGTCATCCTGGCATCGATCTGCTACTCATCATTATCAATCATAGCCAGCCGTCTAACATCAAACAATACTAGAAAAGAAAAGATATAGTACGTTATCGAACCTCTCTCCCAAGACATCAGATTTTGCCGTCCGGTCCAGAAGTCCTCGAATCCCCCGCGCCGCTCGTCGCCTGGCTGCCACTCACTCGTTCATGGCCACCAATGCATCGCCTTGTAGCTCTCGATTATCTCCTCCCAGTCCTCCGTGCGCATCAGCGGCCGCGTATACGCGAAGCCGGTGAGCGTCTCGAATCTGCTCCCGTCCAGACACAGATCCTCATCCTTCAACTGCTCGATCTCCATGAACGGGTTCAGGGGCCCGGGCCGCGTGATGCCCGCCTCATCGAGAAGCTCTGCCCACGGCCCCATCGCATGCTCATTGATGTCCTCCAGCACATTGTCCATATTCAGCCTGGCGAACGTGCTCATGATTTGCCCGACGAAGCTTGTCTTGATGCCGTAGATGCTGGTGACGTATCTTACGATTGTGCCTTGATCTGTGTCCGTGTGGTCGACAATGTTGAAAATAGGCGCCACATCCATGGCTTTGGTGTCCCAACCTGGTTTGCCGCTGACTTGCCATTCCACCGCCGTCCAGGCCGCACGCACTACGTCGTCTACGTGCACAGTGTTGATTTTGAGGTCTTTTGTCCATAGCCATTTCAACTCTTCTCCTAGCGCTTGATAGACGCGTGAGAGCGCCTGGCCTTTGCCTATGTATTTAGAATCGTATTTTCCGTACACCGTTGCAAGTCGTAAGATGATCAGATTAAGTCTGCGAAGTTCTCAGCGTCAGTTCCCGCATACAAGAGAGGAATGCAACTGAGAAGGGGCACCACGAACCCTTCAATCTTCAACAATGCCTCCTCAGCCTTCAATTGATACTGTGCCAGTTTAATCGCCGGCTTCAGCTTGTCCGTCTCCTTTCTTGGAACCGAGTCTCCCTTGTATACATGCCCCGAGCTGAGTTGTACGAATGCCTTGACCCCACGTTTCGCCGCCTCGTTCCCTATCGACTCCGCCAACGTCACCACTCTCAGCCTATAGATCTCATCATCCTGCGAAAACCTCGTCTCGCCGCCGCAATTAAACACATAATCGAACTGTCTCCCGTCGGCGCGATCGAATATCTTCGGGAGCGAATCTGGAGACACCGCATATCAGCCAACCCATCCTCGCAGGCTCTCACCCCCCGACAGCTGGACAGAGAGGGCCGACTCACGCGCTTGACACGCATCCGCCTGCACGAACTTGTCCGGCGAACAGGCCTCGGTGAACTCGGGCGCCAGCCATGCGAGCTGCGGCAGCACCTTGTCGACGATGCGCACGTCGGCCGCGAGGCTGTTCTGGTGGATGTACAGGGCGAGGAAGCGGCCGATGTAGCCCAGACCGCCGATGATCAACACCGTCGGCTTCGCAGCCATTGTTGCGTTGCGAGTGGCGATTCGATCAGAGCCGTCGACCCCGCACTTCAGACCCCAGGATCGCAGAAGCTCGATGCGCCGTCTGCTGGGCGGCGGGAAAGTGGGAGGTTATCGTGCACAGCACAGGATGGATGCTGGCGCAGGGTTCAGAATAACAAAGGAGTAGGAGGTATGTATTGTTTGTTTGTATGTATGTATGTATGTATGTCTGTATAAATGTAAATGGCGACGTGATGTTATTGATGTAGGGTCTCGCGTGCCAGCCCGCAGCGGGATTTGAGAGTCGGTCGTAGGGAGGTAGTGGTAATGTTATCGAGGCAATAATAATATAGGGGTGTGCAGCCTCAATGAGCAGTAGTAGTCAGTCTATTTACTCTAGCACGATAATATAGAGGTAGGTACCTACCTATGCAGTCCTATGCAGTTCTGTGCAGAAGCAGTAATGCAGTAACTGGCGGGCAAAGGAAGGTGAATCGCAGCTAAATCGATCGATGTGCAGGAGCTCCATAGAGGACACGGGCAACTTTCAAGCACCACTACGTAATAGATAGGTATCTCGGTGGGCACAGTACATCAGTCGAAGCCCAAGTTCCGTTATGAACGTACAGTGCTGATGTACTTGTACATATCTGTACTTTTACTATCATAAGTATCGATAAGTATCCTACAATACCTCTAAGTCTGATACCTTCCTCTGAATAACTTGAAGCAAACAGACCCGCTCAACTCTTCGAGCAACGCATCAGAGTTGACTGATTCCGCATCTGCGGCTCCCTTCTGGACGCAGAGTGCGGCTTTCCATATTGATTGCTGAGACCTCAAACGGGTCGGCGATGCCTGTGGGCATATCGATGAGACGTACGGAGACATACAGAGACATACAGAGACATTCAGAGAGACGGAGTGGAAAGTTCAACGTACGATAGAGGGATGGATGAAACGAGGGATGAAGGGAGGCATGATACGATGCAAATAGATACCTGCGCCATACTCACTTTTTCTCCATCTGGCCGTCTACGTCTACGTCTACGTCTACATGGACGTCTACATCTACGTCTGGATCTGGATGCCCAGGAGCAGAGGAGAGAGGTGATTGTGCGGTGCTCTCTCTTCCTCTCTTTCACTCACAGACTCGCATCATACACCGAGTCTTTATGCTACCCTCACTCACACCGAGTCTTTATGCTACCCTCACTCAGGGGTAGCAGAGCAGAGTCGTACACACTAATCTGCAGCTCTCCCTTAGCTTCAACTCCCTCTAGCTTCTCACCGGTAACGGGAACTCGGGTAGAGGGGACGCCATATGGGAACTCGAGTAGCGGGAGTCGTCCGGCGCGGAACAGACAGACAGGCAACCCTTTCTTCTCAGACATCTGCACCTGTGTCTCAACAATAATGGGTCGGCCTTGATATTGATACTGTACATGTAACATACCTCCATATGTACATACTCCGTACAATCGAGCCGCTTCCTCCGCACCAAGCAGTACCTCCCTCCCTACTGTACTGCAACCCGTCTTGCCCGGCCCATCTGCACAGCACACAATCCAGGAGAGAGCGACGCGGATCCAGCGCCCTCCTCCCCCTTTTCCTTCATCCCGATCCCGATCCCGATCCGATCCCCCTCACCTCTGCCTACCTACCCTACGTCGAATCTCCACTCCCTCACCCACCGCACACCTTACCCTGCTGTGTGAAGGAGGAGCATCCTACGACCATCGGGTCCGAAGCTGACGGCCACTGGGCATATCTTGCAATCAGGCGCAACGCAAGGTGAGAACTTAGAAGAGGAGAGAATGTCCGCGCCTCCCTTCGCCAGCTCTATTGTTAGGCTCGCTACATGCTTCACGTATCGAAAAACAGGTCTTGGATGAAATCCTGGAACTACAAGACCCCTTTTCGTTCAACAGGTCTCCCTCGCGAGCTCCGAGCTTCGTGGATCGTTCATTGCACTACGCACAGGATGCCAGGTACAATTTTGTCAAGAACATTGAGTTTATGTTTGGATTTTAATCCTACGCAGAAGCACTTTCGACGCATTTTATCCACGACGCCTCTAATATGCGACTATCGGCAAATGACCACACCTCCAAGTCAAGCAAAGAACCGATATAAAAATCAACCCCCCGCAAGACTTTGAAAACAGGTGTCCCATGTCTCTGATGCCCGCAAACTCCTCCCACTAATGCATGCCATCACCCCCCCTCCCCCCCGTATCCTTTTCTGGTGTACAAAGCCGCCGCCCTTCCTATATGCAATCTGATAATATTTCTGCATTCGGATGATGTTTTAACCCTCATCACGTGGCCGAGACATTTTCTTCACTGCGAGCTCTTAGAACTCCCAATCGTGGGAATCTTCGACGGACTTGATGGCCCAGTTGAACTTTTCACGAAGAGTCTTGGAAAAGAACTTTTCGATCGGAACTTTGAACTTCTTGGAGAAGACAACAGTTAGGCGAGGGTCGATGTAGTTCTGATGAGTGAGAGGTTAGCAATATTCCGACGTCAGGAAGGGCATAGCAAGGACTCACAATCTTGGATGTACCGAGCGCAACCTCCTTGTTGCCCTCTCGGTCTTCGGCCTGGAGGTTCATTGTGATGATCCTCTGATCAATCTTCTCAATTGCAGCTTCGAACTTCTCCGCAGTTGGGCTCTTTCCTTCGGCTTCAACCTTCTTGGTCTTGTTTTCCTTCTTGAATTTCTTTGCCAATTGATCCGCAACTTCGAGACGTTCAGCGAGTTCCTTGGGCTTCATCTCTTTCTCGCCTTCAGCAACAAGCTTCTCGTTCTCCTTTTCGAACTTCTTCGTAATCTTTGCACGGTGCTCTTGAACTAAGAAGTCCTGATGCTCTTCGATCCACTCTTGAGTCAAATCCTCGTCTAGCTCGAACCACTCAGCTCCCTTCTTCTTCTTCTGCTTAGGGTCGATATCGAGAATCATGTGCTTCGTGCGCCATTTCTGATACTTTAGTCCCTTGATCCTATCCGTCAGCTTTCCCATTTGAGCCTCGTGACTTGCACCAACGGTGCGCTTATGGTTACAAAGAATGGCGACTTTTCGGTTGCAGTCGTTGTAAAGCTTAATCTTCTCTTGGATAGTCGAATTTGTGACCTTTAACTCCTTCAACAGCGTTGACATCGTGTACGAGGCATTGTATGTACGGAATACCTTGGCAGTCAAGCCAGGCATATAATTGGCAAGATGCTTATTCAGTTGGCTAGTCTAGAGATCCGTTAGCATTCATGATGGCGAAATTGTCAACTGGGCGGCTTACATTTAAACGATCAAAGATGTCGTCCCCCTCGCCCTTGGGAAGCTTCTTGAAGATCTTCAAATTGCGAAAGACTTGAGGGTCGACTGTAACTTCGTCGTAGAACCGGATACTATCTTTACCCAAGAAATCGAAGATAACGGTATTCGGTGGTTGCAAAGTGATATGCTCGAACTTTAGAGAACAGCATCCGACTGTCTCTGCCTCATTCTCCGAATCCTTCTCATTACCAGCACGGAGTGCGAACTTGTCGATTAGATATACGGCTGTTGCTCGTTGACGATCGGCCATGAGTTCAGACTTCAGCGCCTTCTGGTAGTCTTTTCGAATCCGATCGATGTGCTTCTTGAGTTCTCGAGCCTTCTCAAACTTCTTGTAGTCGCTCTGACCTTTAACAGTACTGTTGGCTGCGAGCATGACGTATTTGTAAGCTCCATTGATGTTTTCTTGCCACATCGCTAGCCATGTTGCCTTATTGTCATGCTTAACTTCCTTCCACTTATGTCCGGGAGGTGGTGCTGGCACAGTGGCGTTTTTGCCAATGTTGATTGTAATCTGCTCTGGCTGAACACGTTTCTTGACCTTTCCTGTCTTAGGATGCTCGCCACGACCACGGAACAGTGAAGGAGGTTCGACACGGAAGTTGCCAACCTTCTCCTTTCGTCCATCCCAGCTACAGTATGTATAGGGCGCCTCAAGCTCATCCTTGGCAGCCTTTTCGGCTTTTTTTTCGGCCGTCGAACGTGCCTTCTTTGCATCACTTTTCGCCTGGTAGTATTCGAAGATTTGTGTAAAATCAAGCTTCGAGAATTCCTTAATAGCCACCGTATTGCCATCCTTGTCTTTCGCGCCGCCAGTCTTGGCTAGAATTTCCTTGAAATCATTGAAGAAGTTCTTCTGGAAAGTCAGATTCTCAACGTTATGCGTTGAATTGAGCATAGCTCCAAAGAAGCCTGCTACTTCCTCGGCTTCAACATGTAGATTGACCGGAATTCCATCATATCGAAGCTTCACATTCTTGGGAAGTGGCTCGTAGTCCGGAGGGAAAACGACACCGTTATGCTCAAGTGTCTCCCATTTAATAGTGTCGTCCTCCTTCTTCGGAGCATCCCACCACCGGTATTCCTCTTCCTCTTCCTCAGCCTCAGCCTCTTCACTCTCCTCCTTTTTAGGGGCTTTTTTTTTCGCAGGTTTGACTGCTGGTGTCGAGGCTTCTGACTTGGCCTTTCCATTGACCCTTTTGGTCGTAGCTTTCTTGATGAGCGGAGCATCATCGTCAGATTCCTCTTTTTTCACCCCGTTTGTCTTCCTTGCGCGTGCTTTGGAAATAGGCTCATCATCGGAATCCTCTTGTTTGGTCTTCTTTGCCTGACTTTTTTTTTCTTTGGACTCCTTCGCCCGAATAGCCTTGGCCTCCTTTACGGCATTCTTTTCGATGTGGGCTTTCTCTTTGGCGAGCTGCTGTCCAAGGGGGTCGCCTTCCGACGAATCACCAGTCTCTATGATGCTTGGGGGAAGTTTTGCGATCGACTTCCGTCTGATAATGGGCGCATCACTGTCCGATTCGGGTTCGGCAACTTTTTTTGAAACCGAGGTTCGTTGCCGTTTAGCCTATATTAACAGATGAGCCACCATAATTTCACATTGGACAGCGTAAATCGTGATGCCTGGAAGTTAAGAACTTACCAGTGGCTTTTCGTCCTCCTCACTCGCACTTCCAGCCTCAAGGTAGCTGACGGGTTTTGCAGCGCTAATTCGAGTCTTTCGCTTGCCATTTGTGACCGGCTCATCTATCTCCATTACTTCTGTGACCGGGCCCATGCGAATCGAAACTCCAGCAGGGGCAGAGCCGCCGTTTGGTATGGACTTGTCCATTTCATTGTCGACACTCTTCGGTATTTTGGCTTCGGAGACTGAGAAGATGATGTCAGCCATCATAGATGAAGTACTGGTGATAGAAGGCAAATCCATTGACTTCGAGATCGATAATGAAGGAATGATGAGTACACTTGACGAAAAGAGGCAAACTCTAGAAGGGATAAGGCGCATTTCAAAGATTTGGGAAGGAGCTCAGCCGATCGCAAGGGTCAAACTAAAGTTGTAGAAGGTCTCACTCACCAGATCCCTTCTTCTTCTTAGCCAAAGGCTCATTGTCCGATGAAATCATCTTGTATTGTAGTCTAATGAACGATGATGTAGAAGTTGTTTGAGGTTTGAGACGGAAGTACGAGCTGAATCGAGGTCAAGACTTGGTGCAATGACGTGAAATAATAAACATGAGTCACGGTGCGTGCCTTTCGAGCGCGTCTTATAGAGCCAAAGTTTGCTGATAAACTGATTGCCTCAAAAAGAGAAGTGAAGAATAATGATGTAGAGCAATAATGTGGTTGACGTTCGTGTTCTGCCAGTCTGCCCAAGGGAGGAGACTCGATACTTAGAGAAAATGCGCTCAACTAACGTAGGCAACGTGCCACGCGCCAAGTGACTGCTTATGTAAGCGAAATCCAAGCTTTGCCGACGAGGCCGTACTTACATCCGAACCTCACAGCAAGCAATTCCCACCAATTGATCGCCCATCTCGCCCGTGGTCAATTGAATATTGATCATAGTATCTTGAACAGGCTTTCCTTTGTTGCCCAACATGCTTTCCAGAGCTGCCCGCCCGGCAATTCGCGCTGGCGCTGCTGCGTCCACACGGTACGATTTCTCCCGACAGCTGTTTGGTGCATCATAGCTTCATACCTAGACCTCATCTCTCTCGAAGAAAATTCTGTATGCTCTCTAAACTGACATTCTGCGCTCAATAGCTCCGTCGCCCCAAATGCCGCCACCTTTGCGACTCTTCGTGAGATCGAGGATCGTCTCAAGTCCATCCGCAACATCGAGAAGATCACCAACACCATGAAGATTGTGGCCTCCACCAAGCTGAACAGAGCGACCCGTGCCATGCAAGACTCCCGGGCATACGGAGAGACCTCCAACACCGTCTTCCACGAGGCCGAGACCAAGCCGCTCGAGGAGGGCGAGAAGAAGACTCTGATCGTCGTTGCTTCCTCTGACAAGGGATTGTGCGGTGGTATCCACTCTGGTATGACCAAGCTCGTCCGCCGCAGGCTCCTTGAGAAGTCAAACTGCGACATCGTGGTTCTCGGCGAGAAGGCCAAGGCCCAGCTCGGCCGTTCCAACGCCAACAACATCGTTCTGAACTTCGCTGGTGTTGGCAAGGACATCCCAACCTTCGCTGATGCATCTGCGATTGCGGACCAGATCTTGCAGCTCGGCACAGACCAGTATTCGGACATCCAGATCGTCTACAACAAGTTCCTCAATGCCCAGACCTACGAGCCAACTACCATTGAGGCTTTCTCCACCGACGCTATTGTCAACTCCTCAAACTGGGCTGCTTTCGAGATCGATGATGAGGAGCTGCCAAACCTCCAGGAGTACGCTCTTACCAACTCCCTTTACTGGGCTCTTGCCGAGGGTCACGCCTGCGAGCAGTCTGCTCGCCGTAACGCTATGGACGTGAGTATCTCTTTCTCCCAACAAAATGCCTTGATTTCACCAAATTCTTCAATTTTTACCATACTGACCAAATCCCCAGAACGCATCCAAGAACGCCGGCGACATGATCAGCAGGTACCAAATTCTCTTCAACCGCACTCGCCAAGCCGTCATTACCGGCGAGTTGGTCGAAATTATTACTGGTGCTGCTGCTTCCGAGGAGTAAGGAAAAGTGTACATATGTTAGCTTCAAAGGGACGTGTGGCTTCCTTTCCTAGTGTAGCGCGTCCCCTAAATGTACTAAAGTCTCTCATACCAACGATCTTAAATCTCGATCTCTTCTGTGGATATAAATTTTATGTGTTATCTTGATCATTTGGCTAGCAATTTGCCTTTTTGGATAAAGTGCTCTAGGTGAGGAATTTGCGCAGTGTTTTTCAGTGAGACTTTTCTGGGGTGATGAGCGGGGGAGTAGTTGTGGGAAGTGGATATCATATGTTATGTCGTGTTATACGGTCGATCCTTGTGTGTCTGGACTTCCTCTGTCATAAAGGTAACGGATTGCATTTGACATTTCCCAATAGATAGACGTCTCTTCTTTCCGTCCTAGCTCCACGTTCTCCTCTGTTCTCCTTTCACTCCTCCACAGTATGCCGCCATTGATACCTACTACTCAATCCCCCGTCCTCCTTCTTCCCATCTCTCTTTCAAGCTCACAGCCGTCAGCGGCTATCGAGCTGCGCCCACACCATCCTCGCCGCTCGTCCCCCACCTCTCCCGACGCCGCTTCTTCGAGACAGAAAAGGAGCCGGTGCACGATCGCATCATAAGATGCGGTGCACAGAAGAGGTGTTTCCAACAGGGTACGCCAGTGGCAGGGCTGAGGCGGGAGGGCGACGGTGTGGCTGCAGAGGGCGTGAGTCAGTTTTAGTGGACGGCACATCGCTGCTGTGTCTCGGGGTTTGGAAGTTGTAGTTGAGGGAGATGGGAGGGGGCGTTTGTTTTTTGAGAATATACAGAAGACGAGAGCTGAAGATACCAGAGGACGGAGAGGAAAAGTGGGCGGCTCAAGTTGGATCTTCGGGCTTCGAAGCATGGCACATCAGGATCAAACATGTCAAAGGCAAATTATGATTGACTTCCTCCATTCTCCAACGAATGCTTACAGACTCCAACACCACCCACAGAACAGCACAATCAAAATCATTGCATCCCTCCAACAGACACTCCTCCTGCGCTGCCCGCCCCGACGAAACCAAGCGAGGCATTAGTGCATCTCCCCATCGCGTGCTGCGAGTCTCTCATTTCTCTTTCTCGTCCAGGCTCTTCCACTCACATCGTCCGCACAATCCCCACCTCGGCTCGGTCACCATCCTCTTCGCCTCATCCGCCGCACAATGCTCCTGCAACTGCCCGAGGTCTTTCTCCAGTGGCCGAGTCGTCGACTCGATTGGTCTGCGCCAGACGCAGGGCTACATGCTGCAGGCAATCGTGTGGTTGCATCCGAGGTAGTGGAGGGTGAGCGGTCGACACATTGCTGCGAGTGCGGCTCGGTGCGAGGCGATGCGGTGCTGTGGAAGTTGAGGGAGGGCGTGTTGTGGGTTCGAAATGATGAGGCGGCGGGTAGAGGTCTGTTGCTCTGGCATTGGCGGTCTGTTGCTCTTTTCAAATGATGCAGTGATGATTGATGATTGATGGATTGTTGCTGGGAGTAGTGTAGAGAATTGGATATCTTGGGTATGGTGGAAGGATGGAGTAAACAAGGAGAGCCGCGAGCAGATGGTCGGGAAACATATAGATCGGTTGCGGTGAGTAGCTGATCGTTGCTAGGTGATTGATTAATCCCATCCATTCATTCCATGCGTCAGGACATGGAGAGGTGAAATCATCTACGTACTGCACTATTCACTATTTACTCCCGCGTTCGATCCCCTCCCTCAGATTCAAGCTCTGAATGTTCTTCTGGATGGCCACCCCATATTCACTCCCGACGTGCTCTCTTCTATTGTCCATCTTCGACTTCCCCCTTCTCAATCCTCATCAATACGGCTCTCACTTCATGTCTCCAAACCACCACTCATTCATCAACCCCAAGTCCATCTTCAAAACCAAGACCACCAACATTGCCTCGCCGATGTGTTATCCTGTGGGAAATGCACTACTTCACCTGCAAGCACGCCGTTGATCTACACCCTCTCTACCTTTGTCCAACCTCTCAGACTTGACAGCTCTCTCGCCGTTCTCCAGATTGCCTCCCGCCGCCTCGATTCCTACGGTCCAGAGAAGACACGGCGATGACGGTGTGGATGTGACTTGGCGGAGTGATTGGGATTCTAGATTCTAAAGCCAATGCAGCATTCTCGCTGCCCATTTTTCTAGGAGGTATTCTAGATTCTAGATCCAATGCAACGTTTTCACTGCCCGTCTTTCTAGGACGTATTCTAGATCTCCAGATGAGAAGAAAATGAGCTTCTGGAGGGCATGGTGACGGATGATCCACCAGCACAAGGCGCTTGCGCTTTGCCACTGCGGAAGTGACGGTGAGAATCCGCCTTGTCCCAACCCAGCAAGACGACGAAAGTGGACATCAACCCGACTATCCCTCATCCATCTTCCAGGATAAATGTTTGGCAGTAAGGACAGTAGCAGTGAATTGATGATTGAACACAGCAGCCAAGACGTCAAGGCCCAAGAGGGCTGAGTAAACGGACTGAAGGGAGGAGGCAACAAGTGCACAATGGAGAACACAGGAAGTGGAAACGTGACGAAAGATGAGGCTGCTAAGGCAGGAGAATGAGAGAATGGACTCATGGAGGCTGAGTACTATGAGAGGCCAAGAGGATGCAAGGACATGGTAGAACTGGAGAGCCGGTGTGAAGATATCCTGGATTCTTGGGTGTCAGAAAGAAGGACAATGGATGGACGAACAATGGAGTTGACTCGCACAGAAAGGGCGAGGAAACGATGCAAAGTGGCAGCCTCGCGGCAATACGATGAGGGGCCGCAAGTGCTTATGGAGAGTACTGTGACGTCGATTGTGAGGTGCCTCGTGAGTCGTGGCTGTGCATACACATTATGACATTGGTATGTCCTGGGAATCCAGAGTGTCTGAGACAAGGTAGAATACTCCATCCAGAAGCCAAGAAAGCCAATCGAGGTGTCAACGGCAAATGCAATGGATTTCAATGCTGTGTACATGACGGGGCTGTGCTCTCCTTGGGATAAGGCTGGAAAAGGGTTGATACAGTTGTAATACCTTCTCTTCCTGCGACATCTTACGCATTGCACAAGTACTACTGTGTACTGTGTCTTGTCCTTAGTCTTCGATGTCCTCTGTCTGTGTATACTATAACTATAATACTGAGGCTGTGCAAGAAGAGGCGGCTCTTACACAGTACAACTACACACTGCACAGTCCATAACAGAGACGATTTGAATTCAGCCTGATTGCCCGTTTGGCGGCGACAGCACTACCTACCTACCTACCTACCTGCTCCGTACCTTACTCTTCCTCTACTCCATACTCTGTGCAGGGCACTGCCAATCTTCTCATTCCAACTTGCCCTTGCGAGGAGGATGAGGATGAGGATGAGGATGAGGATGAGGGCAGAGAAGAGTACAGTATCAGTATCATGCAGTCAGCCTCGCCCTCGCCCTCGTCCTCTCAGCTCTGGGTCCCCCGCTTGGCCTCTTTTCTTCCTCTTCCAATACAAGACTATGTGCAGTATCTAATGTCTATTATACATGTGCATGATACAGTACTCAGTACTACTCATACTATGTACTGTATAGTGTATACCTCTTCTCTGCCTGATGTAGCAAGTACCGTGCTCCTGTATCCTCACTCTCAATCATGAGTACATCACATACCATCACATACCATTAATTGTACATATATACATATCCATAGGTATTCTCTACTCGAATATGTATGCCAGGCACCATACATAGTAGGTACCTTGTGCTTAATTTAGAGTACATAGGTGGAGTAAGACATGAGCGCCATAGTATAGTCGCTAAGCGCGCAGCTCAGATCTCACTCCTCCACCTCCACCTCCACCTCCACCTCTACCTCAACCTCCATACTTCCCTCTTCCTTCATTGTTCCTGAATACCTACCCGAAGAACTCCCATTTTACTTACATTGCTTGTGTCCGCTGTTGTCATCTGGTATTCGCCAAATTGCATCCTTAGAAGGTCTACATACTCCATCTCCAGCTCTCGGCGCCTGTGAACTTCCCCCCGCCAAAGTCAGGCGCCAGTGCATCTTCGAGGCTGCGAAACATGTACACCATCTCGACACAACTCTAGCAAGATCCGCGAACGAGTAGACCCCTATATACAGCCCGTTTCCACGGCGCATCACTATACCCGTTTTGCACGATGTCTTCAACAGTCGCATCGGGGTCCGCAGCCCCATCTCCCTCCTCCATCGACCCTCGCCAACTACTTGGCTCTACGCCGGACTATACGCAGTCTTCACATTACCTACCGCCTACGCCCATCGACGCGAGCTCCCTCTCATCCTATCACGCATATCAGCAATATAACAACTCTCCGAGTCCATCGGGCCTCAATACTCCAGCACACCTCACATCTGAGAACAGTGTTTACAGCGAGTTCAGCGACTTTGGCGTCGACGAGTTCTTCGGTGTGGACTTTGATGCTGCGGGACATGACCTTCCTTTTGACGGCGAAATTATACAGAACATCGCGATATCAACGAAGGAGTTTCCTGCAGTCAACTCGTATCCTTCCGAAGCCATCCACGATACTGGTGCAGCGCCGAATCAATCCAACAGTACAACTTATCCAAACTCACCTGGATCACCGAAAGCGTCTCCTAATTCCAATCAACCAGCTGTGGTCCAGACCTATATAGCACATGTGTCAGGGCCGTTAGACGGTCTGAATAGTGTCTCATCGCCTTCAACAATGTCCTTCAACCCTTCGGTGAATGATGCGACGGATCAACAAGAGACACCTGATATGAGCGGCAATAGTAGCCATGCCAGCGCGGAAGATGTTGCGAATAGCATGAATGGTGTTCCAGGGCATAGTCCAAGGGTCACCTTGACCACGTGGGGTAGTACGGAGGCACGAGACCTATCGGCCGAAACAGAATACCACAACACAATTGATATGACCGCGAGTCAACAAGAACACGGATACTTTGGCACGCGCGATACACCATTATCAGGCACATACAATGCATGTGTGTCTGCTGCCCGCAGCTCTAATGAGTCATGGGACGATGATGGAGCTAGTGCACGAAGTGGTGTCGACCCAATGCGCCGAAAGTCATTCTCCGATGTCGAAGTCCCAAACTTCAAGGATCAAGCAAAGAAGGATGAGTTTGAGGCGAAGAGGCGTGATGTCGAGGAATGGAGATCACAAGCAGGTGACAGTACCGATGCCGTTGATGAAGGGCCTTCGCGCTCATACGCCATGCTTAATGCCCCAAGTCCAAATCGGTCAAGATCACTGAGCACAGGTGCTGTTCCAAGCAATCAAAACTCGCCTCATGGACTTATGGGGAGGAGGAATATTGAGCGTCCTCGTATCCATACTCCAGGCCCTGATGACGGCTCATCAGACGGCGAAGGCATTCGCCCTGTCTCGCCAACCCAGAGTATTCGTGACAACAGACTCCTTGAGGGACAGGTGTATTATAACAAGACTGCAGCGAACATTACAGACGAGGATGTTGCCTTGATGCAGCTTTCTCGTCATTGGAATGATGGCCCGGCTTATCCATTCATTATAAGTCCGGCCATCGAGGGCAAAGGCCCAACTGCGAACGAGATGATTGAGAAATGGAACTGTACTGCCGATACTTTTTCGCTCCTGTCACGATCAGCGACTTGGGGAACAAGACGCCGCAGCGAGCCGAGCTTGGCCGACATTGAGTCGCTCAGAAGTGGAAGCCTGCTGAAGAGACTCTCGTTTGGCAAAGGAGGGGAAAAGAAGCCCGGGATATTCAACTCTCTGAATAATACGATAGGAAATATTGTTCGGAAGAGGAGCGTCGGCGAATCAAATAAGCTCAAACGCCACAGATACGATACTGTCGATCGAGGCCGGCCGCCCGCTTCTCCTTTAGGGAGAAAGGAGGGTGCAAGTACTTTAGCACCTCCGCCGAGATCCCCTAGTGGCAATAGGGTACGCCCGCAATCACCACGACTGCAAACCAACTTTGGGAATGAGTTGACTCCTGGCGAGGGGCACAGCCGTCGGGCGTCTGTGAGCGCTGCTTCACCAAAGGCTGCGATTGGTGGCTTCTTCAAAGATGTGAACAATGCCATACGGAGGAGTAGGAGCAAAAGTGACCTTGGCGGTGAAGCTGGTCTAACAGGTCTAGCAGGCCAATGGAGAAATATTGGTGGTCCTCCGGTGCCAAATCTCACGTCTCCACAAGTTGGTCCTGATGAAGACGACCTTCAACTGCACGATAATAGCGACGCAGAAGGAGATGAGGATGATGATGATGATCTTGTAGATGATGGTGACTTGCAGTTTGATCTAGATACCCCCATCGTCGCGACAATGGATGGATTCCGCGATCATGTACGCAAACTTAATCCATCGATGGAGCCTGGCTACCTAGTTGATCGTCTCGCACATCAGCAGATGATGCGTTACAAGTCTCTACTCAACTGGCGTATCAGACATTCTGGTGCGTTGAAGGATGGAGCATGCAATTCTGCTGAGTTCTGTCTCTCAATGGGCGGTTCAACAAAATACTATGAAGCTAAAGCGAAAGGCCGCAGCAGCATTGGGAAGTCACTTCATCTCGATGGCGAAGGCTCCGACTCAAATGCAGAAAACCAGCTTGGTGCGGAGAGCTTCCCGGATGGAGTGCCCAAGCCTCCAGCTCAAAGCCTTCCAGCGGAATTTGAGTGCCAATTATGCTTCAAGGTGAAGAAGTTCCACAAGCCTTCAGATTGGACCAAGCATGTCCATGAGGACGTCCAACCATTCACCTGCACGTATGCAAGTTGCAGAGAGCCGAAATCATTTAAGAGAAAGGCTGATTGGGTGCGGCATGAGAATGAGCGACATCGTCATTTGGAATGGTGGCTTTGCAACATAGACGACTGCAACCATAAATGTTACCGAAAAGACAATTTTCTTCAGCACCTTGTGCGCGAGCACAAGCTACCAGAGCCCAGGACAAAGTCGAAGGCGGCCATCAAGAAAGCTAAAGGTGCCGAAGAGGAGGTCTGGCGAAGAGTGAGCGAATGTCACCACGAGACTCCCGCCAAACCTCATGAGGAGCCTTGCAAGTTTTGTGGAAAGACTTTTGCCAGCTGGAAGAAGCTTACTGTCCACTTGGGCAAGCACATGGAGCAGATTAGTCTTCCTGTGCTGAGACTTGTCGATCAAAGGCCTGTTGATGCCAATACCATCATCAGTCCCGTTGAGGCATTGCCGATCCGTCAACCACCTGCAACACCTATCGGCATGAATCGTCAAGCTTCGTCTGGCAGTTCAGCATACCATAGCAACAGCATCTCACCAAATGTCCAGCAATTTCGACAATTTCAACGGGATATGATGTATACCACTGCTTCGGCCATGGATCATTTCGGGGACAACATGTACATTCCACCAATGGGCTTCAATGGCAATCCTGCTGGCAATTTTGGATATCCCATCAGTCAAGCAATGGGACAACAGCCGCAAAGAGGTAATAATATGATACCGGGAAAGATACCTGGTCTCTTCGATGGTATGTACGTCTCCATGGACAGCAGCCCACATATCGACCATGGCTTTGGGTCAGGAATCCAGTCTTTCAACACTCATGGACTGGGCCACCAGACATATGGTTCAATGGCTGGCTCGTACGCTTCATCGAACGACAATCTGTCGCCGAGTCCGTCGAGCTATCCTGCCGCTTCGCAAAGCTTTTCAAATTTTAACATCTCGACGTCACAGCCTCTGCCGATGACGACGGAGGCATTTCTGTCCGCGACGCAGACCATCCCAAGCTACCAGAGCAACCAGAATAACATCCTCGGCTTGGACGACGGGAGTCAATTTGGACTTGGCGTCGAGTATCAGCCTATGGGAGCCGTGGGTGCAGGCATGGCCATGGGCCAAGGACCGGAATTTGGGCAGGGTCAAGCGCAGATGGGCATCCAGAGGGAACAAAGCAGTCCGTATTCATCAAGCCCGCAGAGGGGCCCGCAAGCGGGCTTTGATGGGCTGGGGGTTGGCGTGCCGATGAACCGGAATAGGAGCAGCTCAGGTGGGAATGGCGGCATGTCTGGTCAGGGAAGAAGGGGACAGCAGCAGCAGCAGCGAGAGTATCAGGGGAGTTATGGTTACGCTGGGCAGTGAAGCGGCCGAAGAGGAGTTTTTCTTTTTGTCGTCATGATCTATGATTGAAATTGGGGGATGATACACCGACTGACCTTTTTCTTTTCTTTTCCCTCTTTTTGTTTTCCCTATCTTGATGATTCATCTATTCTTGGATATAGCGGGCAATCGGCGACGAGGAGGCAGCGAGCGAGCAACAGGAGCACCGTATACCCTTGATTGTTTTCTGGATCTGCTCTCTCTTATCTTATGCGCGGACGACTTTATGTATGATGAGGATGCCGGGATGGCGATATTATAGACGGGGAATGGTGCTTGGGTTTCCTTTTTTGGGGAGAGGGAGGGGGGAGGGCCGCTATTTGGCATGGACAGTAGTAAACTGCTCTGGGTCACGATGGGGATGATATTGGAGGCGTATATAGCACTTAGACCCCGATTGTGGAGTATATACAGGAGCATCTACATCTTCATAATCCTCGCTGTGCTTTTACAGTTTTTCGTATGGGGTTGATGTCCTTCTTAGCATACGATGCTTGAGAGTGAGTCCATGCCCGTTAACGGTTAATTTGGTTGGGGGGGGGGGGATTGGGGGGGGGACAGACTCTTAAAGTCAAGCCCCCCCATTTACATCACATACCTTGTCAATATACTTGAATATGCCCTGAATGCAAAGAGCACCAATAACAGTTACATGATCTCGTGAGAGCTACTCCCCTTCCTTAAAAAAGGACATAACACGTGACGTAAGGCCGTGTGAGTTGTGCGTGCCTGCATAAATTCCTAGTACATTTATCCATTCGCAAGACACGTATCCTGCTAATACTGTTCAAGTTGATGTTAATAATAGGAAAACATGGCATTTTCGCCCTTAGAGACTAGTATGATCTAGGTGGCAGTGGCAGCTCAGTCGTTTGCGATACTGTATAGATAGACAATTGAATGCCACCATCATTCTCCATATCAGCATCAACCAGCACATTCACTATCATTGTGAAAAAGGCAGAAAATATCGCTTGATGGAGGGGTTTTCGTATGATCTGAATTCATCTAATGCAAGCTTGAGCCCGTCGCTGAACCTGAAGCATAAACTGGGTATCTTAATTAACGTGCTTTCCCATAAAATGACATTTGGCAACGCCGCATGAGTGTCTAAAGAGTTCCGTGCGGCCATGAGGCTGAAAGAGCATGTTGGAATGAGTTGCTTTGTCGTGGAACCCCCCCACTCCTTAGACCAGAATAGAAGCCACCACTGTGGCTTATAACGTCCAAGCTTCCTCGCTCTCCGCAACAGCATCGGCAAGATAATCCGGAACTGAGGCAAGCTTGCTTGCGTCGGACTTTTCCTCCTTGACACCCTCATCGGCAACAGACAAGCTTGATTCTTCGCGAGATGCATCGTCCTCATCTTCGGAACTGAGAATGAAGGCCCCAACCCGTTGCCCATGGACTTTATTTCCTCCACGCTTAACATTCTCATTAGGAACAAGCAAGCCTGATTCTTCGCGAGATGGAGCAAGCAAGCCTGATCCTTCGCGAGATGCATCGTCCTCATCTTCGGAACTGAGAATGAAGGCGCCGACCCGTTGCCCATGGATCTTATTTCCTCCACGCTTAACATCCTCATTAGGAACAAGCGAGCCTGATTCTTCGCCGACATCGCCCTCGTTTTGCTCATCGGAGACAAAGCCGCTTTGTCTCCGCCCGTTCTCATGGACCCCATTTCCTCCATCCTTAACATCATCGTCGGTAACAAACAGGCCCGATTCTTCGCTCGGTACATCAGCGTCGTCTTGATCGTTGCTTCCCCGTTTCTCTTGGACCTCATTTCCTCCACCATTAACGTTCTGGGTAGAATGTCCAGACTTATTCGCCACCGGACTGTCGTCATCAGCCGTAGCAGCTTCATGCTTCTTACGGCGCTCATAGGCCTTAATCAAATAGTCATTAACATGCGCAGCTGGCTCCCAGGTTGGTTTATAGTTGCCAGCCCATTCAACGAGGTAGAAGTGACGACGGCGTTGCTTGATCTTGCGGTACTTGTCATCTAATAGGCGAATGACAGGCCACTCTTTACTCATTTCTTCGTTGCTTGGAGATGGAGTAGTAGATTTATCTGGACTACTGAAGTATTTGGACTTTTTCCCGCCAATGTAACTTCTAGCCTTAGATGCCGAGTTATCCTGTGACTTTTCTGGATATCGATGGGACTTTGTTGGGGTTTGCGAGCTTCGAAGGTGTCTTGTAGCTGGAGTGTGAATCCTAGAGCTAGACCTAGTGATACGTCCGGAACTGCTAGTAGATTCGATCTTCTGCGGAGATCCGGAGTCTGTGACCGAGATTGGCCGTGAGGCGCGAGTCGGCCTCCCATAGTATAGTTGAGATGATCTATCACGTAAGCTGTGGGAACTACCTAAATTCTCTCTTGACGCTGGCGACAACTGTGTAGAATGGATTGGAGTACGAGATGGCGGAAGGATAGGGATATTGCGCTTCGAAGGACGACCGGCGTGATGAGCTAATCTGTTAGGTTTAGCCGGTATGATATCGTCTTCATCCGAAGATCTCAATTGCTGGTCGCGTTCTGGGGAGTGGGCTTCCGTAATGTTCTGCTTTTCTTGGCTTGAGAATGTGTCTTTGGCATGATTTGGGGCCTTACGTGTAGGATCCTTGCGCTTGTCTTTCCTACTGATATTTGAGGCAAGAGGAGGATCTAAACCCACGGCAGAATCTGTTGTGTCCTCCTCCGTGCCTTCCGTGTCCTGATTGTTAAGGAGGGAGGAATGATACTTGCGCTTGTGAGACAGATTAGGCTGCGACAACGATGGCTGCGACAGGGAGGGTTGCTGGGGGATAGATGTATCTTCGGCGAATAGGTCGGCACTGGTCTCTCCCATTTCAATATCGCTGTACTCTCTTGATTCCGCAACGCTTGCTGATCCGATTTGATGCTTGAAGAGCCGTCGTCGTTTCTTTCCACTTTTCGCCCGCTTGTTGTATTTGGCTTGTTCCTCTTTCTCATTCTCCTCATCATATTCCTTGTTGAACTCCTTGGATTCGTAGACTTCCAGGGCTCTAAGAGACACCCAATCCAGGATGTTTTCTTTCCGGACAACTCTGCGCACGACCGGCTTGCCTTTCGGGTGCACGACGTACTGTGGGATCTTGTCGAATATGATAGTCTCCGCGATGACCCAGCTGTCCTCGTCGTCTGGTGGGAGAACATTGATTGGTGCCATTGCTGGACCGGATCCGCCTACATAGATGGGTCTGGAGTAGATGATGACGCTGGCGCTATTGAGATGGCGGTATGGCATGGAAATTGAAGTCGAGTAGCCGAAACAGTCAACGCCACTGAGCCCAGCTAGGCTCGCAAAAAGCTGAGAGCGCGCCTGTCGGCAAGAAAGTGCTCCAACGTGATGGAATGGCGGAAAGGTTGAAGGGTTGAAGGGTGGAAGAAGCGAGGCGGAATTGAGGAAATGCGATGACGTCTGTGTTTACCTATTTTCTGTTCTTGGGTGAGCGCGACGGATTCGGAGCGACGCGGTCGGGTGGCGTTGTAGATTGGAGTACTATTCCCTTTGTACCTGTTGTACCTTGTTGCTGCCTGAGGTTCAGATGAGCCGAACCTAGAGTAACGGTCAAAAGGATGACCTGAGGGTCCAGGGGCTGATGAATATGGTGACTGAGACTGAAACTGAGTCTGAGTCTGAGTCTGAGTCTGAGTCTGCTCTGTCTGTTAAGGCTTGGAGTTAGCCCGTAACATTGAAGGAGGCCGTGCGAAAATTACTGAGGGGTGACTGAAGTTGTAGAAGATGAGCCTCCTACCTGTACCCTTCAAAGAGGTTTAAAGTCAAGTGAGCAGTCGTACTTGAGGCCTATACTAAAAAGAAGCCCCTTTGTAAAATAGCTTGCTGGCGTAGGTAGGTCTTTTAAAAAGTGAAAAATCACTTGCCAACTAGGTCTATTCTGTAAAGAGCTTGGAGAGTGCTGGCTCTTCAACTATGTCTTTATTTTAAAGAACTTGGAGAGAAAGATCAAAATTAAGTGAAACAGCAGTAGGTAAAGCACTTATATAATGTTTGAACCCCTGTAACGTTTAGCTTGCAATGTACTATACATATGTTACAGTCTATACTATACGTTACCTATGGTACATTTACATTATATACTAAACATTGCGTAGTACATTGATAAATAAGGCATTTTAAAACAATTAGTGTTAATTTTTCATTTAATCTTTTAACTATATAAAAGCTAAGCCTTTTTACATAGTTGATTAATATTCTTTACTAATATAAATAATTTTAAGTATTTAATCTTAAACTATTAATTACAACATGAAATTACCACTGTATTATAAATTTAGGGGTTTAGCTTAAAACACAATTTTCATTATAATGGTCTTTATTACTTTTGTTAATAGTTGTTAGCTTGCTAACCGGATTAACTATCATCCACGCACATCTCCAAAGATAACTCCAAATATAACCTGAATTCTCAGGCGAAGCTGAAATCACCATTAAGCTATCCAAACGACGTCAACGACCAACAATCCAACATCCTCTCTCCTCATCTTGACCGCAACATCTCCTCTTCACCATGTTCGCCCGCACCGAACTCCCGTTGCGCACCGCAGCGATCAGCTGCCGAGTCCAGCCCACCCTCACAACACCATGCACATACCACACGATCTCCTCTCCCTCAAAACCGCAATCGCGCGACCCATCCACAGCTCGGCCTCGAGTCTCTTTTCTTGCGTCATCTCCTTCCCAGGCAACTCCCAGCTTCAAAATCGGCAGATATGCGTCTACAACGGCGTCGACCGCCAGCACAGCTTCGACAGCACAATCTTCTTCGCAATCACAGGCGCAGCTTCTCGATTGGAATACCTTCTTCAAGCTGCGCAAGACAAGGCGGCGTCTACAGTTGGGATCCTCAGTGGGCACGAGTTTGGCGGGCATGGTGGCTGGTGCACAGGCTCTTGCCATGTCGGATATGGATAAGATTGTTGGCCAGGTGCCGTTGGACCCATTCATCACGCTCGGCCTGCTCACTTTCAGCTGTGGAGGAATTGGCTGGCTGATGGGCCCGATTGTGGGAACGGGGATCTTTAATGGGTTGAATAGGAAGTACATTCCTGAAATGGCTGCTGTGAGTGATCCTGGAGGATGAGGAGGACATTGCAAAACCCGAGTGAAAGAAATGACAGCGGCTAATGAGAAGCAGAAAGAGAAAGAGTTTTATAACCGAGTCAAAAAGTTCAGAGTCGATCCTTCAGCGAGCTCCATGGCAAATCCGGTGCCAGATTACTATGGCGAGAAGATCTCGAGTGTGAAGGACTATAGGCAGTGGTTAAAGGATCAACGAGCGTTCAACAAGAAGAGGACTACTTATGTTGTTTGAAGGGTATAAAGGTGACAGAAATATTGAATATTGGGCAGTTTGCAGCCCATGTGTACTATGGAATATGTGTAAAATGGGCATACTGGCGTTACGAGTCTCCCTGTAGCTACAGATCATAGGAATAGTGTCAGGGCTACTAGGAAGAAACACACTCTCTCCATTCGTGTTCAGCCCGATTTCAAGAGTTCCTTCGTACTGCAATCTGTATGTGGTACGGAGACATATCTTTGATTATGGCTCGATAATAATGTTAATACTCGGGCCAACTGTTGTCAACGTCTTCTCTCCATGCTTTCAACCCGTCTTTTATGTCTAAGATCGTTCTTTTTCCATTTTTGTCAAGCCCAATCTCCTTGAGCTTCTTAGTAATGACCTGGGAATCATTGCCCAAACGACAGATGACATAGATGGGCGCATCATCAGGCACACTCTCCGGGAGCGATATATCTTTGCTTCCCTGCAACGTCGAGAATGGAATGTTGATGCTTCCCTCAATGTTGCAAATATCGTATTGAACTTTCTCCCTTACATCTAGAAGAACATGATCTTTCTTTCCAGCTGCCCGCCTTTTTGCATATTCTTTGGCAGATATCTGTTCTTCTGGTGATAGAAGTTGGACAGGTAAAGTTGAACCACAGAAAGCCACATAGTCAAGTGATCCAGATGTCAAAGAATTCCTTGTCAATCCTGCCTTTGCCGAGCAAGCGAAGCAATCAGGCCGCTTCGGACGCAACTGAACGGTGCGGAAAGGGCTCGAGCTGTTTGCCGAGAAGAGTAGAAGTGAGGGCTTAGCCAGAGGCTTTGCTCTTGATGTTTCTCCATTAGAGTTATCAGTATGTTTCAACCCGGCTACTATCAGCTTGATAGCTTCCAATGCTTGTAGGACTCCCATAACACCTACAACTGGCCCAAGAATCCCGCCGTCGCCACAACTGACAACTTGGCCAGCCGGTGGCGGCTTAGGGAAGATGCAGCGGTAGCAAGGCCCACCAGAATCAGATCCTTGGGGTTTGGCGGGGTAGTTAAGAACCATGAGTTGGCCATCCATGCGCAATGCTGACGCAGATACAAGTGGCTTCTGGAGTAAGACACATAGATCCGATATCAGATACCTTGACTTAGGATGATCTGTGCAGTCAAGTACGATGTCATACTGAGAGACAATGTCTGCAGAGTTTTCCGGCGATAAATGTTCTCGGTGGGCTCTGTATTCCACCTTCGGGTTGAGTCGTTTGAGATTCTGGATTGCACTGTCGACCTTCCAAAGACCGACAGTGGCGCTGCTGTGTAATATTTGGCGGTGCAGATTTGATACTTCTACTGTATCGCCATCCACGAGGCCTAACGTCTTTACGCCTGCGCCGGCAATGTATGCAGCAGCTGGGCAACCTAGGCCACCGGCACCAACTATTAAAACGGACGCTGAATGCAATCGAAGTTGGCCTGTTCATGTTAGCTTCGGGAGTTTAAAGGTGAATTTGCCACACTACTCACCTTGAATGCCAATATTTGGAACAACCATTTGACGGCCATATCTCAAATATTCCTCTGGTGAGAATGGCCAGTTATTACCTTCGGATATTTCATCAGAAGTATCTCCATTATGCCCATTCGTGTCAGACTTCTCCTCGATTCTTGCCAGCTCATCCTTGAGATTTCGCAACTCTTTTTCTGCTGCTTCAATCTGGTGCCGGAGAGCCTCAGCTCTCATATTTGCTGCCTCCATTATATCGAATGGTTTCAAAATACAGCGGACGTGGAATCGCAAAACAGAACAATATATATGTAAGAAAGAGAATAAGAGATGGTCCAGGAACAGTCAGCTCCAAGCACAGATGACTGTAGTTGTACAAGGGCGGGGCGGAAGTACCCCGCGGTACCTTGGCACCACTAAATATTCGGGCTGTCAGCCTTGCGACGACTCCAACGTCAGATCAGATCAACACGACTTTGACAATGGCGGAACCTGTTTTCGACAAGGAATTGCACCTTAAGTACTGGCGACGATGCCTCAAATCTCTTCTGCCCACCGAATACACGAGTACCGATTCTTCTCGTATGAGTTTGGGCTTTTTCATCCTCGCAGCTCTAGATATCCTCGGCGAAGGCGCTGACAATCTTCCCCCCAAAGAGAAGAGTCAGATTAAGACATGGATCCTCAATTGCGAACACCCCAATGGCGGATTCTGTGGAAGTCCGAATCATAAATATCCCATGGCATATTACTACGATAATGGAAGGAAAGGCGGGCCCCCAGACATGGACCCCGCGAATCTGCCGGCGACATTCTTTGCGCTTCTTGCTTTAAACTTTGTAGGAAAAGTCACAGATGCGGATCGCAATACGTGCCTGAGATGGTTAAGGAAGATGCAACGTGAAGACGGCAGTTTTGGGGAGGTGCTTGGAAAGAACGGCGAGGTTGAAGGTGGGAGGGATATGAGATATTGCCTATGTGCTGCCGCTATAAGGTGGATATTGAGGGGCGATACCAAGTCCAAGAGTCAACAAGAGATAGAAGATATTGATGTAGATGGACTGGTCAGGCACATTCGCGGTGGTGAAGTAAGCAATTGTTCTCAAGTGCTTATGGGACCTGCTGACTTTAGTAGACGTATGGTGGAGGACTCGGAGAGAGTTCTGAACACGAATCTCATGCTGGCTATACATATTGTGGAATCGCAGCTCTAAGCTATCTCGACCGTCTCCCGAAATCAATCTCAAGTCCTTGGACTTCATATTCCTCTGATGAGAAATTACGAGGTCTTACAAACCTTCAAGATACAACCCGCTGGCTGATGACAAGACATGTAGAATATACAGGATCAGATGACGAAGAAGATGAAGAAGAGCGGGAGAAGACTGCGAAAATGTCACTATACCCAGGAAATGGCGACGAAGACATGCCATCAGCATCAGGACTCTCTCTCGAGGATAAACATTTCATCGGCTGTAACGGTCGTGTCAACAAGCGGCCAGATACCTGCTACAGTTTCTGGGTCGGAGCATCGCTCGATGTAAGTCAAGAGGCTCCCTTAGTCACCTGTTTCATACTGACAATAGCAGATGATTGACCAGGGTAAGCTCATCGATAAGGATGGCGCGCGGAGATGGCTGGTAGAGAAGACACAACATAGAATAGGAGGGTTTGGAAAGGAGCCGGGATATCCACCAGGTATGCTGCGTTGCTATTATCTATTTTATATGATGTTAATGCCCAATAGACATCTATCATTCGTACCTCGGCCTCGCAACTCTCTCCATGCTCTCCACCTCCTCTCTCATCCCTCTCGACCCTGTCCTCTGCGTTTCCAACTCGGCCAAATCCAAAATCGAACGCGATATGGAAGAGTACTTCCGGCCTGACCCACCCGGCAAGTCAGTCTGGGATACCATCATGCTGGTGGGAGCACCAAAGGTGAAACAGGAACCCAATAGCGACCCGCCAAAGGAGGTGACGGAAGCAATGAAGGAGTATGATAGACAGAAGAGAGAGGGGACTCTGGGGCCAGAGTGGCAGTATGAAGAGAGATTTAGACCTGAGGATTTTGTGGAAAGAAAGGAGGGTGAAGGTTACTAGTGGATTGACATTGTGTGATACCCGAAAATTTAGAAGAGACTTATTAAATCCAGTCATGGTTTTGATAAATCCGGTCACAAAGCACTAGACTCTACTATACTAAGCTGTAAGCTACTCAACCACCCGCTTTGAGCCTGAGTAGGTTACAGCTCTCAGCTCACCACCGACTTGTCGTCGCCATGGTTGGTTTGAGCCCAGAGACTAAATATGCCTCTAAGCAAGTCCAGCACTCAGACACCACTGGCCTAGTGGTAGAGCTCTGACGACAACGACAACGAGACAGGTTAGCAGTGGGCTGGCGGCTACTCATCGTCGAAGTGGGTGGTTGAGTGGCTTAGAGCTTGGAGTAGTGGTGCTCAGTCATGAGATGGATATGTCGCCTAATACGTCCTTGTGTTTACCCCAGACTAGCTATACAAGTTCTTGTAGATAAATGGTTACGCAAGTGTTGACTTCCCGCATTCATTTCTTCACTTCGTGTTTCTCCACACTCTACGTCACCTGCCTCTTCACTCTTCCACCCCCCATTTCTCCCTCTTCTTCCCCAATTTTTTTTTACGTCTTCTCCATCCCGATGTCCTCACTTTCATCGACATTAAGTCTCCTCACCTCCTTCGGATTCCAGCTCTTGTCATCCAACATCCCGCTCTCCAAAATCTCCTCAAAGTTACACGCGCGAAGCAACCTGTTGGTTCTGTTCTCTCGAAGCTCCCGCCTATCTTCCTCCGAGCGTTCCTTCATATACAGCTTCCTGTAAGCCTGCACAGGCATGACGTGATATCCACGCTCATTGAGTAAGCAAAATGCAGGATGGATGACATCGGGGTCTGAGGGGGCAGAGCGTGAAGACTGAATAATTATGCCAACGTCGGCGGCCAGAAGGCAGGAGAGATCAGTGATGGAATCGCCTATATATATTGAGAGAGGACGGGAGGAGGAGGACGTGCTGAACTGGGAGAGCATCTTCTGCATTGCGAGTAATTTGTCGTTATTGGTCAAGAGGTGGGTACGTGAGAGTAAAGCCTGGAGTTTCTCAGTTCCTGAGCTTCAATTCGATCGTGCGTTTTTGAGATGTAATTGATGTTCGCAACGGGACAAGGAGAAAACTCACAATATCCAGCTTATATCCCTCAATTGCGCCAGTGGCGGTATTAATTTCATTCGACATCACCGGCACCATGTCGACTCTCTCCAACTCTCTTTTCTTCTCCCCCTTTTCGCCATCTAGCGCAGCATCCAACGCACCTCTAATCCATTCCCGTGACCAATTCACACTTACAACACCCCAGCTACGCAAACTGCGTGTTTCAATCTCTCCTATAAACTCTCGAAATCGCTTCCTGATCAGAATCTTCTCTTTTTCCCCGGCTTTCCTGTCTTTGATAGCGTTCGAGTGTTGCATCGGCGGCTGATCCGCCATCGTAAGCTCCCTCGCACGTTGCCGCAACTGCGAAGGTGTGACCTCCCTGAAAACCTCCGATCTCCCAACCCTCTCAATGCTCGCAAGTTCCACGGGCCTCAACCGGTCCATAAATGCCTCCTTTGCTTTGATGGAGTTCTGATTTAGATTTCCAAGAGGTTCGGCGCCAGAGCGCCCAAGGACCTTGAAGTACTCCTCCAAGTCCTGTACATAGCTCTTCTTGCATTCTTCCCATGACTTGGCTTCATGTGTTTCTCTGAGTTTTGAGCTTGATAGTGAGGGATGCTTGATGGAGATGGAGGTCTGAACGAGCGTCTCGATAGTGTCGTCGGTTGTGATTGTCCCGTCGAAGTCAAGGATGACGTGCCATTGCCTCGGGGATCCATTGGCTGAGGCATCGGCAGAGGAGGGTTTGGCAATTTTGGGTTCTATCATGGAACAATAAGAAGAGGGAGTGATTTTGTGTTTTGCGATGAGACAGAATGGATCGAGATGTCAGAGTCTTGAGCGACGGCATTCCAGGTCCCGCATGCCGAGAGTCAGAAATGATCTACAAAGACTACAGTTCATAAAGGAGGACACATGAAGATAAAATTGCATATTGAGTTGTCAATATTCAAGAATCAGGTTCTCACGCAATACGTCTCATTGCTCAGATCCATTGTTTCCTCTATTAGGTAGGCTATTACAATACGAGTGTGGCTCAGCACGTGACATGATATCTAGTTTTGGAAAAGGCATGTAGGATCGAAATGGGTATATGCAATTCTATCTAATGAGTATTTACTTCAAAGAGGCGAGAAGAAGCTTCTTATAGCCATCCACCGCCTTCTCCAGATCTGAAATCTTGACATGTTCATGATCCGAGTGTGCAAGGAGGATACTGCCGGGACCATACAGATATCTCTTATGATCGCCGTCCAAGTGCGGGATATCTGTGCCATAGTTGACTACGATTGATTCAAATCCTAATGTCATAGTTAGCACTCAATAATCCCAGTCGCCTAGCACTCTGCTTACCTTCAACATCATGATCAATCGGCACCGGATCATACGCCGTCCCAAACTCAATCTGCAGATCCGGCGTGACGCCCAGAAGCGTCTCCTCCACCAGCGCTTTCACTTTGTCCACTTCTGCCGCCACTCGGACAGCTATCAATGCCACTGCTTCCTCCGCAATAACATTCTGCGCAACGCCCCCTTCCATGCGCCCGATATTACACGTAGAATTCCCAAATCTCTCGCTACTCGGCCATTCCACGTCCATCAGCTTCGCCAGCGCATGGATCAACAAATCATTCGCGTTCCGGCCCAGCTCGGGATAGCCTGAGTGGGCAGCCTTGCCATGCGCAGAGATCTTGACTGACAGGATGCCCTTGTGGCCCGAAGCCAGCTTGAGTTCCGTCGGCTCGCCGAAAATTACGGTGTCCCATGACAATCCCAAATTGTTCACCGCGACCATGCCGTCGCCGTCGATTTCTTCGCCGACCACGAAGAGCATTGCTACATCGCCCTCCTTGATGTCATTAGATGTGACAAGCGCTTCGACCGCTTTAACTTGTGTAGCCACGGCGCCCTTGGCATCGACGCTGCCGCGACCCCAGATTTCATCGCCGCGGCGCTCGTAGGGCCAGAAGGGCGGGACGGTGTCGATGTGGGAAGTTATGAGGGTCTTGGTTTTTCGGGAGGAGCCAAGGTAGGCGAGGATGTTTTCTCGAGGAGGATCGGAGGATATCGATTGCGTTTCGACGGTGAAACCCTGGCCTTCTAGGTAGTTGGCCAGCCATTGGGACACATTGTGCTCGTCACGGCTGATCGAAGGGATCTCGATCAGGTTTTTGTGGAGGTTGAGGAGGGATGAGAGTGAGGATGATTCTGAGGGTGATAGGGGTTTTTGCGCGTCAATTGAGTAAGCAGAGACGGCGCAACTTGCTAGCAGGACATTTGTAAACAAAGTAGAAGACCGCATCTTGACTTCTGTGACCCTCATAAGAGATCCAAAATAAGTAAACAATGGCGGTCCTCAAGAAGCTCTCCCAGCAATTGTTGTCGGCCCTGTCTCGATTATCCAGTATGTAGAGTAGGTACCTATGTACCTAGGCCCTAGGCATGTCGTCATGCAAGTGGTGCGGATCAACTCTGCGCCTATTGCCCTTAAGCTTCTCGCATTCCGCGCAGGGGGGTACCATTCTTTTGCAGCACAGCGACGACGCGGCGGCCACGCTTGAACAATGGAACCACAGCCTGGCAGCCTGCTATAAACCTATAAAACTATAAAGCCCTCGATCTCCGATACTTCTCCTCTCATCATATGTCCCCCCCTGGCGCCCGTTTCAATCACCAAGAGACAAAGAGGAAATAAGGACGTAGAAAATAGGATCGCAATCATGGCTCTCATCACTGGAAGCACGATTATTCGCTCTCTCAGCTTGTTTCACATCACCCTGGCCTTCTTTTTCCTCACAAGCCCAAAGACGATCTCGGACCAAACCATCGTGTTTATCATGGGCGAAGCTATGGGTCTCGTACGTCCCTCCCTCTCCCATTACCCCTCTCTCGTCCCAATCAACCCAGCTAACCCCTCTCTCGCAGCCACATACCCGTACTTTCGACGTGCCCTCCGCGCCCCTCTCCCTTCTCTCCGTCGTCCTCTTCCTGCACGGCATCGGTGACCTCGTCTCCATCTCCCTCACGCCCGCCGTCTCTCTCCCCCATTTCGCCGCCCAAGCGCCCATCCGACTCTTCTTCTTCTTCGTCCTCGGGCTTTATTCCTTCTTCTTCTCCGCCCGATCGCCGATGTACAAGGGACAGCACTATGTGCCCAGTAGCTGGGGGGAAGGGCTGAAGAATCGGGTTGTCTTTACCTGGGCCTTTGTTGAGATGATCAGTTGGTTTTGGGTGTGGACGACGTTGAGGGAGGAAAGGAGAGAGGGAGCATTGAGGGAGGCGGAGAGGAGGAGGAGGGAAGAGGATGATCTGTTGTGAGATAGGCACGAACTCACGAATGAAATCATGGCACACTAATGTTTTTTTGTTATGAGACTTGCATTGTGATCATGTTGCCGAAATATCTGGCGACAACTATAGCGCTGCCTTGCTGCTCTTTCGGTGACCAAGGCCTGTCTATGTACCTACTTACCCTAGGTTCGCGCCTGCTTACCCTTCTCATGTCCTCTGCAAATGGTTGCAGAGGACAAAAGTAAGAAAGCCTTCTGGCACCCCGTCAAACTGTCATCAGCTTCGTCCACCTTTAGTTTGCTTTCCTGTAGTTCATATGCAAAGCAAAGTATCGTGTCCGAAAGTCACTAATCTTTCACTCTCCCTCGTCGCGTTCTGCCCCTAATGCTCCGTCAATGCCGCCAATCCCATCACGCTCTCCTTCCAACTATCCACCAGCTCCCCTGCAAACCACTCCGTAAAGTCCGGTGTGAGCATCCTTCTCAGCGATCTTCCCGGGGTCTCTTCGTAGTACTTTCGAGTCTTCGAGTCCATGTTTACGTCCTTGCCCTCCGGCTCCTCCACAATAGAGTCCACCAACCAATCAATCCATCCGCCTTCATTCATGCGCTTCTGCACCTTCTTCGCCTTGTCCACAACGGCATGCTGCACCTCTCTGCCTAGCTTCCCCACAACCGCAAAGTCTTCCCTCGTAGCCTCGTTCACATCTACAGTCTTCGCATGCAGAAATTTCTCTGTCGCAATGACCATGCTCGCCGCGTCGTATGCAATATACAGCGGATGCAACGTCTTGTCGAAATTAGGGAAGTAACCCAGAGCATCGACGTCGATGAGGTTCACGTTCTTGAGGTTGGTCAGAAATTTAGTGAGGTCGACGATGCAGAAGTAGGGAGCTTTTGTGAAACCATGGCTGGATAGCTTGTTGTAAAGGCATGATGTAAGGACGACGTCGATGAGTCTAAGACCGATGCTGACCTGACAAGTTTCGTAGGGGGTGAGAAGACCGGATGGAAGGTCGTCATTGAAGGATGCGAAGGATTTCTCCAGTTGAAGGAGCGCCGCGCCAACGCTGGTTTTGCCCTCGAAGGGAGATTTGAGAACCATCCAGAGCTCATCGAGGAGAAGACCTGTGCGCATGCGGAAATCCTATTGAGGTTAGTTATGCTTCCGCCTTTGTTCATGGAAGTTGAGCTTACAGTTGGCGGTGGGCCTAAAGCGATGTAGCGTGCAACTGGATAGGCATCGGATGGCTCAAAGTTAGGGAATGAATTATAGTCCAGATTGTCGGAAAATCCATGCATTACTGCATTAGGAGCTGTTTTTATTTAGCAAATGAAATGACGGCACATACTGTTAGACTTACCGAGTAGATCATATCCTTGGCCCTCCTTGTCGAATACAGTCTGCGGATTCGTCAAGCGAAGGATCTTGCGCAACTCGACAACGCTTATAGCACAGCCTACACTGCGGGATAGCTTATCATGGGCTTCCATGAGCTGAAAGATGGAGTCATAACTTCCAGCCTCAAATGATCTCCAGCAGTTTGAAGTAATCTGATCATGGAAGTTTCTGTAGATACTCTGAAGCTTCGTGAGCTTAGCAGCAGGATCCAGAACCTCCGGCGAACCTGTAACATTGTCTTGAACTGGATGAGGATGAAGAGACGAAATCCTGTCAAAGAGCATGTATCCGAGGGTATCACCCTGGATCTGCTTAACATTGAGCTTATTGTAAGCCCGCATAGCAAGAGAGCCTGCGCCGAGCACGGAGTACAACCTGATCAGCAGCAGCAAGATCTGTGGATTTGCTGGCGACTTCGAGTGTGCAAATTCCAGAAGGGCTGCGGCCTGAATAAGTCGCTTTGGACCGTTTCTCTGAGGAAATCCCACTGGATCCGCAAAATACTTGACATAAAGAGGTGAGCCCAGCTTTATCAGACTCATTGCAGCAACGAGAGCAAAGTCATCGCCGGGATGAATGTCGGTTGGGAGCAGTTCTAGCGGCTTCCATAGAAGTTGTATTTCCCCATTGATAGCAAAGGAGTACTTTCCCATACAATCCCATATAAAGTACTTGTGACAGCCCTCACACCATTTGTAGCGAGTACCTTCTCTTTCTACGTCGCACCAAGTGCAGGATATGTATTCGTCGGAAGAATCAACCGTCTCAGGGTCATCTTTCTTCCCGTCACTGGCGACGGCGTCTGGGATGCAGTTACTGCCGAGATACATAATTTTCACCCAGGTAACCCACGACGTCACTTCTTCTGCCTTTGAGATCTAGAAATAATTAGCATGAAGAATCCAAACGTATCTTTGTAGAGTATTCAAACTTACAGTTGGTGGATATGTCCAAATAGGGACTTCATCCCCTACATGATCTTCAACCCAAGCCCACGGGACGCGACCCTTTAAAATAGCCCTGCACGACCAGATAAGCTGCTGTTGATCCCTTCTGCGCAACTTCTCGATGTATTCCTTGACATCACCGAACGCGGAAGCCGTGTGTCCGTACTTAAAGAGATACTCAAGAATCGAAGCAGCCTGCGGCGTCATATGTCGAGTGTGGCCTACTGGTGGATAGCCGAAATCTCGAACTTTCCCATTTTTCTCCAACTCGAACGCGAATTTCATGCTGGCCATTGAGGCATTTCTCCTGTAGGTTTTATTGACGCCTGAAGTAGAAGCCACGTGAGCATTAATTTGATCGCGGACTTTGTCATGAGATCTACGTCGAGTCAGTGTGTGCAGTAAGAATTTAGACAGGTTTCAGCATTGGCCGCAAGGCCAGGTATCGTAATGACTTACTCTTGTGTTTGAAGGTGAACAGCGGCATTGATATATGCTTTCCATACTGTCCAATCAGCCCCTCTCTCGTCCTTAATTTTTCCACTAGCACCAGCATGTGCTTCTTCAAGAAGGCAATGGCAAATGTCGAACAATTCTTGCCACTGCTCAGCGACCTCCAGAAGAATTACTTGGCTTCTCTTGAAGACCCATTCTCCTTTGGTGATTCTTGATGCGGTGCCAATCTTTGGATCTCTATATGCATCTAACAGCTCAGTGATCTGCTTGTTTGTCTTCAAGACTCGGTGATAAAGCAATATTTCATGTGGTTTCTGGAGGGACTTGACTGGAAGCGTAGAATTGCTCTAGACAGACTGTCAGAAGGTATAGAGGGACAAATCCATGGTAAGTACGTACCAGTGCATCTGACGTAGCCTTTGCAAAGGTCTGCAACATTCTGGAAGCCAGAGTCACATAGATTTTCTTTTTCATTTCATCACATTCAGGGGTTCCCTGAGATGAAGTCAGTATCAGATATTTATTATCGTTTTATTGTCCGAAATATGGTGTCCGAAATATGGCGCGTCACGACTTACTGCTAGTAGCAATGCTGTTGTCTGCTTCCAGAATGGGTACTTGTGGTTGCTTGGGAAGTTCTTCTCCAAAAGGTTTGCAATCTAAGGAGATCGATTAGTGTCAACTGCGTAGACAACATGATGATGGAAGGGAGTGTGGCAGGTATTCCAATGATATGCCACCACCAAAAATGGATAGCAAAATAAATTTACGACAAACATACCTGCTGTGCATAATCCCAATTGCAACGTTTGAGACAAGCTCGGAAGCAAGCAACAGCAAGCTTCTCATCCGATGGCCTTGCCTTTACAGCAGCGAGCCGTATCTTGCAGATAATGGTTGCCATTTCACTGCGATCCTGGCCCTTTGAAAGGAGCATGCAAGCTTCATCATAAATCTCCAGCTCGTCGGCATCTGTAATGATCTGCTTGCAACCGGGCTGGGCGAGAGCACTGAGGAGAAGGTAGGCATTAGCTCTCTCAGTGACGAGAGTGTGCCGTGCTTGTGCGAAGCATTTGAGTGCCTGCCATCGGTTAGCACTGATGATTATGACGTCCATCTTGATCTTGATGGTTGATTGATGTATTTGGACAAAATATGCCAGGGTGAGATTTCGATCTGGGAATAGGTGCAGCAACAAGATCGCTCCCCGTGACCGAGGGTCTTAAAGCAGCGATCCTACCGGCCCCCTTAGACGAACTCACCACGAGATAGGAGTCATTGCTCTTTGCTAAACGCTTGTCTACCAGCTTAAGCGCTTGCTTGAAGTCCTCGGCTTCTATGGCATTGCATATGGGCACGTGTGCCTGAGTGCGAGCCTCCGGGATGAAACCGCTCATCTTCCCCTCCACCGAACAATATCCCAGTTGAAAGAAGATGAAATCCTAGCCAACAGTAATGGGATAGGCTTCTAATAGTCAAATCTTGAGGTTTAGACAGTAATTTGGTGGTGAGATTGATACGATGAGCAGCGTTGGCAAGAATTTTGTTAAGGTTGTAAGAGGATGGTGCGAAGCGAAAAATCGCACTGTGTATACAGACTACAGTTGATATCTACGCTATTTTGATCAACGCTTTACTGTTTCCAGCTCCAAAGCAACAAACAGCCGCTGCGGCTAATGAGACAGATGCGGCTGATGAGCGGCTGTGTTAATGCAGGTTAGAATCTCTGCAATCTTGCAGAGATGAAAAGCAGTTGTGCTTAGCTTCACAAGTTCACAACTCATTCTCGACATCCAAACGCACGGACCATATATATACCGATCAGTTTTATACCAGCCATTTGGAGGCTGGATATATAGCAGATGTCGTCTGATGCTTAAAAGCAGTACAAAAAAAAGTATGAAATACTGAAAATCCTCACTTTAACAGGATGCCTCATGCTCCCGTAGTGCAGATGGCGATGAATTAGATACACACGTGACCTGCATGGTGAACTTCTGTAAGTCAATGCCTCAATTGGTTCTCTAATATTGTGTATGTATACGTGCTTCTATCCTCCTCTCAATCATGGATTAGCAGTTGCCGCCAAGCTAGGAGAACTGGTCATTCGTAAATTCAAACCCTAGGCATCGGTTGGGGCAAGTTTTATATGATGTTGACCATCCCACTCCTCCTATAACATCCATCAGAAGCCATCTATGAACAAAGAATCTACGAACAAGGAATTCCTAAGTCCTTAATCGCAGTGGAGGACCCTATTTCGAACAAGACACCTAATGCTCGCATCGCATTGGCCCATCATAATAAATACACACGTGATTCTCCTAATGTGCGCCTGTGAAATGCATCAAAACCCCCCCCCTTATTATCATACACTCCTTTTTCTAAATCATGCAGCTAGATTCATGACGAAGGCTTTTCATTCTTACTATCTGAGCCACCAAACCAAGGCTTGCTAGCCTTCCTCTTGGCTTCTTTACGGTCCATAATCTGTTCAGGGTTAACATAGGTTCATCCGGAGAGTACTGCGCTACATGGCCACTCACCCACTGTTTCTTGCAATCCCTATATGCTCTTAACAACAGTTAGTCTACCTCTACACTATATGGAGAACTTGGCAGTGACTTACTGGAAGTAATCTGAGCACATCTCTCTATTCCCTCCATTCCGATGCAAACACTTCAAACTCCTCGTCGCCACTTCCTGACACGGATCAAAGTACTCGCTATATGCCTTCCTGCACCATCGCATTAGCACAAGGTTCAGCTCTTATACAACTTGCCACTGCCCTAGGACCATTTCTAGCTTACCCTTCGAATTTCTTCTCCGTCTCACCATCCCATGCCTGCTGAGGAGGTTCAATCGCCATATTGCGCAAAAACGTCAGCCTTGGACTTTTATATCTTGATTTTAAGAGGAAGAGACGTCGGAATAGAGGTATGCACAATGGGCCATGGCAATTGAGGCTCACAAGTCAAGATGTTGAAGTCGGATCGCACGTGCCGAGAAAGCGCTTGGCGACGGGCCGTGCACGTGCACGGGTCGAGCTCGGTCTTATCAGCGTTCTCAGTCTCCTAAGGGATATTGCTGAGCTAAGCTAAATATGGCTAGCGCCAACACTTTAAATCAACGAAGACATCGTTGTTTCCTCACAGGCGCGCTAGTACGCGATAACTCCGCAATGTGCTCTGGAGCACACACCTACAGTCTACAGATACTCTAGGTCTCTAGGTACCTGCTCGATGCCTTGCTCATAGAGTATCTACCTATTTCCCGATATTCTTGGCTTGTTGAGCTCATCCTTCAGACCTGAGAGAGATTTGAAGGATTCACTTATTGTTGCGGCTACTTGCTTGTCCGTAATTCGCAGAGGTTCGACCTGAATCTAATCGTCAGGGAACGCTACATACCTAATCTATTGTTCATCGTCAGCCTCACTACTTTTACACCTTTGCACCCGCACATCACCCGCGCAGCATCTACTACCACCTTGGAAAAGGAACTGCCTTCATGGCACCGTCAAGAAATTCGCCGAGAAAAAGCGGAACCTCACTCGGAACAGCTGTAAAGACCTTGACTAGTCCTGAGCCTGCTTCAGCAGCCACCCTCGCGCCAGTTGCCATGGCGAAGACGACTGCAGACGTGAGTTTTTCATCTTCTCATTCTTTATTTGTACAGCAACACTGATGTATGACCATAGCTCGCCGATATCTTCAAAGCCGACCTTGATAGCATAAAAGGGTTGGTAACATGCACGATCTGCGATCAGCTGCTATACGAACCGTGGACATTAGCATGCGGGCATACCTACTGTTATAGTGTAAGCCTATACTCAACCCCCTCCAAAAACACCCTGCACTACATTGCTCTGATGGGACGTCGTGCGATGATGTTGCATACGGCCGATGGATAGCTAACATTGGACAGTGTCTATGCAACTGGTTCTTGCCCAACAAGCGCTCAAAGTCATGCCCTGAGTGCCGAAGCTCGGTTAGGGACATGCCTGCTCCAGCATTTGTGGTACGTCCAAAATGGTTTCCCCATTATATCTATATCAATTTAATAACTAACCAGTGAGGTGCAGATCAAGCAATTAGTTGAAATCTTCGTGAACCGTGTCGAATTGATGCCCGCAGATGAAAGCAAAGAACAACACATTAAGAGGAAGAAGGAAGAAAGCCAATCTGTCGAGGCAGATAAAGGTGCTCAGAACGGCTTATTCAAAGGCTGCTTCAGTACTGCTCGCCTTGGCCATATTCGTTACGACGAAGCAGACCGTTTGTATGTCTGTAATCATTGCGGTCACGAATTTATCGGTGGTCAAAGATGTGAGAATTGTGATGTAGATTTTGAAGGGGAGGATGAAGCTCTCAGGGATGATTTCAGTGATCTGGAAGATATGGAATTTGATTTGGATGAGGATTTGGATCTCGATGTTGATGAAGATGACGACGACGATGACTCACAACCCGACTTTGGTGACTGGCATGCTCGTCATTTCTCAATACATCCACATTCGATTCACGACCTTTTGTTTGAAGGAGTACGAGATTCGGCAGGACATCGTTTAGAGGAGATCTCTTCAGACGAGAGCGCAGAAGATAGCGATGGAGAGGAAACTACCTCTTCATTGCGTGATTTTATTGTTGAAGAAGATGACAGTTCTGCTGCCGTTAGACGCAGCTCTAGACCTCTAATTATCGATAGCGATAGCGAAGGCTCCAACGAAAGTGGTGAAATATCAATTGGAAGACATCGCCAACGCGCCAGAAGGCGGACTGGCCGTCCTGTCGTGGTCGAATCGGATTCTGAAGCTGACGATGCAATTTCTGTGGACTCTAGGGGAATTCCTAGAGGACTGGAATCGGACGATCATTCCGAGGCCGGATACGAGATTGATCACGACGGATACATCAGGAATGGCGGATGGAGTCCGTTGAATCAAGACGATGACAGCGAAAACGACATAGACGTATTTCCGGGGGTGTATCATCCAAGGGCGGGTTCTATTGTATCTGAGGAAACTGACACCAGCACGACAGTTGGCAATCAAGCATCAGAAGACGAGGATGATGAAAAACAGAGAAGTAGTGAGGGATCATCTACACCACGCCTTGTCGCTGCACCAGACCCGCCAAGACGGCCATGGCACGAATCTGGAATTGGTTTGCAAGCTAGGAACAGGACCGTCACGGAGCACAGGGAACGAAATGCAAGACGCGAAGACCGACATAAAGAGCGCAAAGAGCGCGAGAGAGAACAATCTACGTCAGTCACAACCAGTGAAGGGGACAGCTCGGAAAATGACGAGGATGTCACCGATCATGATGGGGATGTTGAAATGAGTGTTTCTCCTGCTGCAGCTACAAGCAGAGGAAGTAGCCAATCAACAGAGGTTTTAGGGGACGCAAATGCCGTGCGCGACTTGGATGAAAGCTCCTCGGATGGTTCTATTCAGCCAGCGAACAGGCGACAACGACCTCGACGGGTGGCCAGACGAGGCTCCAATTCTCAAGAATACGATCCTCGCATCAGTATGATGTTTGCTCAACATCAATCAGATTTGAGGGACGTCATAACCCGACAAAGCCCGTTCGTCGACCAGCGCAGAGATATGGACAACGGGATAGAGCCATCATCACGATCTCGTCGCCGAGTCCAATATGCGGTAGACCCGCCAATTCTAGGCAGCCTATCAAGAGTGCCTCGCGATGTAATCACTATATCATCTCCATTGAGGTCGCGGAGAGGCCACGGGCGTCGAAGGGAATATCGGTCATAAGGAAGGACAGGTCATAGGCGCTGGAGCATGGGAAAACAGGGAGATACCAATTCAGAAACGCAAGAGCTTGTATTGAACAGTAGCTTTTGCACAGAAACGCATGGGCATAGAACAAGCTATCTATGGGGGAAATGCCTTCTATTATCGAGATAATTAAAATAAAGTAGACATGGATGCACCACTTTTTGAACTATATACATAACATCATAACATTCAAGAAATGACATAGGGGGCTTCCTGTAGCACATGTAGGGGGGCGCCAGCACGAGACACTCGGACCCCCATATTCCTCCTTATCCGTACAGGTACATGCACCCAGGTATGTACTGAAAGAGTAGGATATGGGAGACGATCCCTGCCCAACACCAACATTTCCAACATCCAGGAGCTTGTGCGACCTCCTCCATACACCCTTTTGTTTAAACTGCTGATGGTTTTGTCGGTTCATATTTCAACCTCACGGAGATCCCTTAAATCCCTTGTATCCACATTCTGCGGAGCCGCACGACGACAGTCGGTATCGCGGCCGTTGTTCAGCCTGGTTTACCACCACAGTCTACCGACGCAGCTCACCGACACCATAGGATACTGCTGCCCAATTGCGCACGAGCTACGCCTATCCCAATAGAGATCCAAAAGCGACGAGAGAATTGGATGTCAGGACAGGGGAGAAGGCATATTTTTAGGAGGTGTACGAGGTGATCATTGGAATGCAGACGGCTAGGCTGAAGGCTGATTCGCAGGGCCGGAAAGCTAAGGTAAGTGACGGTTGAAGGTGGTCGCATGGTGCCGTCCAGGTCGTCAATGGCGATGGAGATACGAGTTCTAATGTTTGCGACTCCAGCTTGCCAACTCTTACCAGGAACTCTTGGAGTGAGTCCTCGAAAATGGCGGGAGGCAGCTGTGCTGATGTACAAACAGAGAGTTCTCCTCCAAGGATCTGCGGTCGGTGGGCAATTATACCCTGGGAAGGCTGATAGGGAAGGGAAGCTTTGGGAAAGTGTATTTGGCTTCGCATAAGCTTACCAATGGCTCGAAGGTGCGCAGTCCGAGATGTGTTTGGTGAGTAGTACTGATGGGGATTGCAGGTTGTCTTGAAGTCGGCCAATAAAGACGATTCGAATCTAGCGCGCGAGATACACCATCATCGACAGTTCTTACATCCTCACATCGCACGGCTATACGAAGTCATAGTTACAGAGAGCCTGGTGTGGCTTGTGTTGGAATACTGTCCAGGTACGAGAGCTATCCTCAGGGCCTTGGAAGGAAGGCTAATCGTTGATCGGTGCAGGCGATGAATTATACAACTATCTCCTAAAAGAAGGCGCCTTGCCAGTCGACAAAGTCCAAAAAATATTTGCTCAACTAGTCGGAGCTGTCTCTTACGTCCACAACCTATCCTGTGTGCACCGCGACCTGAAGCTCGAAAACATCCTTCTAGACAAGAACGAGAATGTCAAACTTTGCGATTTCGGATTCACTCGGGAATATGAGGGCAAATCAAGTTATCTGCAGACATTCTGCGGAACGGTTGCATACAGTGCTCCGGAGATGTTGAAAGGGGAGAAGTATGCTGGAGAAAAGGTCGATATCTGGAGTCTGGGGGTCATACTATATGCACTGCTATGCGGCGAGCTACCGTTTGACGAAGATGATGAGCAACTTATGCGGGCGAAGATTTTGAAGGACGATCCGAAATGGCCGGAACACCTACCACCAGATGCTCGAGTATTAATTGGGAAGCTCCTGTCGAAACGGCCTTTATTGCGGCCTTCTCTGTCCGAAATTCTTGCGCATCCCTTTCTGGCAGAATATGCACCACAGCAACAAGCCATTCTGAAGCTTCAGCAGCCGTCGCCCTTTTCAACGCAATTAGAAAAGGAGGTCTTAGAGCGCATGCGCAGCGCTGGCGTGGATATAGATCAGGTGATAGAGAATGTCCTGGCCAAGCGCTGTGACCCTTTAAGTGGTTGGTGGACTCTCCTTCTGGAAAAAGAGGAGCGCAAACAAAAGCGAAGAGAACGGAAGCGGAAAGAGAAGGAAGCTGAGCAAAGAGCAAATCGAAGATTGAGTGCCGCGAGCAGCAGGCTTGAGCGGCTAGCACCGACTCTTCAAGAAGTCGATGAAGAAGGCGGAGACTCGACGCTGCGAGTAGATCCACCGACGAGTCGGGGAAGAAAAGAAAGGAGGAGCGCTCATTATGAGCTTGTCCTCACAGATCTTCCAGGTCTACCAGAAAATTCTCAATTAGACTCTCCAACTGGAATCAAACCCCCACCACCGATTGAGAAAGATTCCGTACGCTCATCCAGCTCATCACGACATCGCCGTCCAATACCGCCACCCAAAGAGGGCACCATAAGAGGTGCTCGAAGTCGGGGCAGCACCCTGCAACTTGTAACATCGAACCCTGATCTTCTCTCTCCCGATTCCGCGGTCCGAACTCCACGTCACCGGCTTCAACACCCCTTCTTATCCCAACTAGCGCACTGGAAGCAATGGCTTCTTGCGTCAGCAAAACGTGGACGCTCACCAAATACCAAATCTAGCATCTCAACACCTAATCTACTCTCGAAGTCCGAAACGTCACCAAGGCTGCAAGGCCCTCAGACACCCGGCGCCCGACCTACCATGGCGAATTCCCAGGCTCGGCCTTCTATGACGAATGGCACGCACTCGTATCCTCCTCCACCACGCATATATACCGGTACCTCGAATAAACGCCACTCTCTCTCCCCATCTCCACTAACACCTCGCTCTGCCTTCCGACGCGGCTCAAGCGGTCTCCGCGGCCGCAAGTCTACATCGAGTTCAGTCAGCAGCATACGAAGTATCCATCATCACCACCACTCGCACTCGAAGGCGTCCTCGACGTCATCGAATGGCTCCGACGCCGTCACCAAAACCCCCATCGGGGCTCGCAGTCCACACCACTCGGTGAAAGTGCTCCCCGCGACGCCGACGGCCACCAGCTTCCCCAGCAACGTGCGACTCGTGCGGAATCCGCCCGTGAGCAGCTTCAACGAGAGCGCGCAGTGGGGCCGCGAAGCTATGGGCGGGCTGGTGTTTGCGAAGCGGAAGAGGAGTGTCTTCAAGGGCCCGATGCTGAACGTGCAGGCGGGAGGAGCGGAGAGGAAGGGGAGTCACAGCCGGAGTGCGAGTCTGGTGGGGAGGAGGAGCGGGGAACAGGTTATCGAGGAGGAGGACGAGGATGGGGTTGAAGAGGTGGATACGTTTGGGCCGCTGACGGGGGAAGGGGGTTTTGAGAAGGAGGGGGGGATGCAGACACCGAGGACGACGAATGAGAATTTGGTAGAGGAGAAGGAGAAGGAGAAGGAGGAGAAGGCTTGATGCGGGTGAAGTATCAGGCTTCCAGAGCTGTTTCTGGTACGAGACGGGGGAGTTGTTCAACGAGGTGGACAAGTATCTCATGTATGCGCTGGTCCCATAGTCCTCCGTTGGCTATAACAGGGAAGGGAGGCGTTCGGGACGTGCATTTTAGAATTCTTGTTGTGGAAGTAGGGATGGGATAGTTTTGATACCAGTTCGCATATGGGAGAGGGAAGGGATTTGCTTCTATGAGAGAGAGATTTTGGGTCTGTGGACTTGTTCATGACATTCACGTCTGGTCTGACTGATGTGATCGTGAAACGACTTTGTCGAGGAGAGAGAAGTGTTGTTGGTACGTGATGAAGAATGTGTCGAACGCGAATACGTCGATGTGGAGTCCTCTCCACGTTTTGACAGTCTTCCTCGACAGGTGCGGTCGGCTGTGGGGAGGGTATGGATCCACATCCCCATCAGAAGTTCAGAACGTGCGACTTCTCGCATCCTGTGATATATGTATATATACATACATACATATGATATGATCCTAATAAATCGCAAGCTGGGTATTCCTGTTGCATGTTAATCTGGATAAGATGAAGATCTGTTGGTCGGTATCTCGATGCTCTTGTCTCACGCAACGCTGATCGCGTGTCTGTCTGCCTCAAACGGAATGTTTCCAGGTTGTATGGATGACATCCTCAACATCACCCTCACTTTTCTCCTTTCTCCTTTCTCCTTTCTCGTCTCTCCGATGCCCTTTCTTCTTCCTCTTCTCTTCATAGAGCAGTCCAAACTATTCAGGAGAACAAAAGCAATGTGGCAGTCGTCTAGAAGAAACATGGAGGAATGGAAGAATTCCTTGCGCTTAGCGGCCAGTGCTCGGCCTCGGCCTCGGCTTTCCTTTCCTGGTTCTCTGGTGGCTGAGACTCAAACATCGGATGTTGATGGATGAGGAAGCTCATAAGATAGGTACATACTGTATAGAAGATATGATAGAATATGTACTGGCGACCTGCGCAGACGGGAGAATGCACAGAGATTACAGAGATCACAGAGTACATAGGAAGTAGACGGTACCGGGTACCTACACGCACAGACGCTGGTAGCCCTGTCGGATTGGCGGCGCGGCGATAAGGGAGATGGCGTGCAAGGTACCTGGGTACGTACCTTCTAGTGCAGAAACTGAACGTTGACATGTGCGGACCAGTGCAGACCAGACCACAGGGACCACAGCCTGATTGGCGGCAGTGAAATAAGTACCTATTAAGTACCCTAGTCTTATCGATTTACATTTGCTCGTGCGCTCGGTCAGTCCTCAACCCAGAAGACAAGTTGAGGAGACGATGGAGTACGTGTGGGTACATATGGCTACAAGTACACACACGATGGAGATATTGCCATGATCGACGTCCTCGTCGTCTCCCATCTCTCTTCTCCTCTCTTCCCTTCACCATCTCTGCCAATTTTTGGCTTTGGACACGACGGAATCAGAGCACGGTACTGCTTACTGCTGCGACGAGAAGCCATTCCCTCTTCCGACTCTTATCGACGAGTGCACAATGAGAAAGACATAGGTAGAGAGAGCAAGACAGAGGCTGCGATTTCCGCTGCAGCGAGCCTGGCGGCAGATCAGACGCATTCACCCTTTCGATTTTGATTGCACTTTTGATTGCACTCGACTCCTTGCACGACACGACACTGGAGCAAGTCGCACTTCTGCCATATTCACCGCAATAGCCTTCAAGGGGATATATCGAGTCTTGTCACGATCTCGATTCGACATCTGGAAGGGTATCCGCCAAGCATCACCCAACAACTCACTACACACCGAATGATTAAACCGCAAGATCTCCCTCTCGACTTTTCCAAGACATCATCGCCGTCTCCCAGCTCCCAGCTCCCACCGAGCCAGCCTTCACGACGATGGCCCGGTCACGCTCGCTCCCCTTGCACCACGAGTACCCGAAATATATCTCGAACCCCTCTCTCACCTCCAATTCGCCTGGCTACTATGACACCGCAACGTACCTCTCCGGCGGTGAGCCCTGGTACGGCGACGATGAGGAACTGAGCCGAAGCTTCCCTCTGCGGTTTTTCGATAGCTTCAAGAGGGACCCCAATAGACATATCATCGATCCGGTTATTGATCGCGAGGACCAGTACAGCCACGATGGCGTGTTCGATCCGCATAAGGCGACCATCGGGACGGCGAATTCAGGGCTGGCGAGAAAGCTGAAGGGGAGGCATTTGCAGATGATCGCGATTGGGGGGAGTATTGGTAAGCTAGGACACTACGATGCGACTGCAGTGGGAAGGGAGATGAGACTGACTCCGAATAGGTACGGGATTGTTTGTTGCGAGTGGAAGGGCACTGAATGCTGGCGGTCCGGCATCATTATTGATCGCATTCTCACTCATCGGGATCATGCTGTATTGCACGGTGCATGCTCTGGGTGAGATGGCGGTCTTATATCCCGTAGCTGGGTCCTTCTCGGCATATTCGACGAGATTTCTTGATCCGGCATGGGGATTCGCCATGGGTTGGAAGTGAGTTCCATATCCATTGACTGTTTAGAAGTAAAGTATGCTGACGAAGCAAGCTATGCAATGCAATGGCTCATCGTGCTCCCCCTCGAAATCATCGCCGCCAGCATGACCATCGATTTCTGGAAAGAAACCCTCCGCCACTCCATCTTCGTCACCATATTCCTCTTTCTCATCATTAGCATAAACCTCTTCGGCGTCAAAGGCTACGGTGAAGCCGAGTTCATTTTCTCCATCATGAAAGTCATCGCGGTGATCGGCTTCATCATCCTCGGCATCATTATCAACTGCGGCGGCGGCCCCGACGGCGGATACATCGGCGGCAAATTCTGGGTCGACCCGGGCCCCTTCAACTCTGGCTTCAAAGGCCTCTGCTCCGTCTTCGTAACAGCGGCATTTGCCTTCGCGGGCACGGAATTAGTAGGCCTTGCAGCGGCCGAGACGGCAAATCCGAGGAAGAGCCTGCCGACAGCCATCAAGCAGGTCTTCTGGCGTATCACCTTATTTTACATCGTGAGCTTGACGCTCGTCGGTCTCCTGGTGGCGTACAACGACGAGCGCCTCTTCAAAGACGGCAGCACCGACGCCGCCTCCTCGCCCTTCGTCATCGCCATCGAAGACGCGGGCATCACGGTCCTGCCCTCCGTGATGAACGTCGTGATCCTGATCGCCGTCCTCTCCGTCGGCAACAGCTCCGTCTTCGGCAGTTCGCGCACGCTCGCCGCGCTCGCGGACCAGGGCCAGGCGCCCAAGATCCTGGGCTACGTCGACCGCAAGGGCCGGCCGATCGTCGCGATCGCGATCGCGAGCGCGTTTGGATTCATCGCGTACAGCGCGGACAGTGGATATCAGGGGACGGTGCTGAACTGGATGCTGGCGCTCTCCGGCCTGTCGAGCATCTTCACCTGGGGATCTATCTGTCTCAGCCACATCCGCTTCCGCCGGGCCTGGGCCCTGCAGGGCCACACGCTCGACGAGCTGGCGTTCGTCTCGCAGCCCGGGCTGGCCGGGAGCTGGATCGGCTTCATCTTCAACGTGCTCGTCCTCGTCGCGCAGTTCTGGACGGGCGCGTGGCCGGTGGGCTATCAACAGCTCGGCGCGCGCGGCCAGGTCCAGAGCTTCTTCCTCGCTTATCTGGCGGCGCCGATCGTGCTCGTCATGTTTGTGTACTATAAGTGGCGGTACAAGACGAGGGTGTGGAGGGCGAGCGAGATGGATCTGAGGACGGGGTTGAGGGAGCTGAATATCGGGGAGCTTCTGAAGGCGGAGAGGGAGGAGAGGGAGGGATGGCCGAAGTGGAAGCGGTGGTATCACCTTGTTTGTTGACATGTCGCGAATCCTTTCCATTTTCTTTTTCATGGGTTTGGGGCGAATTGGAAGCGTGGGGGGAAGGGGGGCGGGGGGGG
>Ga0123337_10000820_pt1 | contig 46797 bp, 36 predicted proteins | sample frozenSSSSmetaG_FD_89792 | JGI IMG/M metagenome (GOLD analysis project Ga0123337, IMG submission 89792) | Glacier valley bacterial and archeal communities from Borup Fiord, Nunavut, Canada, to study Microbial Dark Matter (Phase II) -... | ecosystem: Environmental > Aquatic > Freshwater > Ice >... | reverse complement strand
GCAACAACGTCTCGGTGCTGCTGAATACTGGCAGTGGCGGCTTTGGTGCGGCCACCGACTTTGCAGCGGGCACTGGCCCCCGTTTTGTAGCGGTGGGGGACTTCAACGGGGATGGCAAGCCTGACCTGGCTGTAACCAATGACGGCAGCGGCAACGTCTTGGTGCTGACAGGTAATGGCAGTGGTGGCTTCGGGGCGGCCACCAACTACACGACGGGCACGAACCCCTTTTCGGTGGCGGTGGGGGACTTCAACGGCGATAACAAGCCCGACCTAGCCACTACCAATTTCGACGACAACAACGTCTCGGTACTCATTAACTGTACGGCAACGCCACTGGCTTTGACCATCATGGCGAGTCCGGACATGATCCTGACTACGGGCAGCACCACCCTGTCGGCCACGGTATCGGGCGGCACCACACCCTACAGCTACACCTTCTCGGGGCCGGGTACCATTACCCCCTCAGGCAATACGGCCACTGTGTCGGGGCAGACGAGTGGGGTAAAGACCTTCACTGTGGTCGCCCGCGACGCCACCACGCCTACCAGCCAGACCATCTCGGCTACGGTGAGTGTGACGGTCAACCAGGCCAACACGGCACCGACGGCCACCAACAACACCAACCAGACGGCCACGGTGGGTACGCCGTTCTCTTACACGGTCAACGCTTTCAACGACGCCGAAACGCCTGACAATTTAGTTTACACCGCTATCATCGACCCGACCAACGGCCTCAGCTTCACCCCCCGCACGCGGGTTATCAGCGGTACGCCCACCAACACGGGTGCAAGCAGCGTCACCATTGTGGCCACCGATCCGGGCAGTTTGTCGGCCAGCACAACGTTCACCATTACGGTGAATCCCCGTCAGGTAACGGCGCTGGTGGTCGGCCTGTCGGCTAATCCAGCCACGATCCTGACCACGGGCACGTCGACGCTGTCGGCCACGGCCTCGGGCGGCACTCCGCCGTACAGCTACGTCTTCAGTGGGCCGGGCATAGTCACGAACACCGGCAGCAATACGGCTACCGTGTCGGGCCAGACGAGTGGGGTAAAGACCTTCACCGTCACTGTGACCGATTCTTCGGAGCCGCCCTTTGTGGTGACTAACAGCGCCCTCCCTGCCGGTCAGGTGACTACCGCTACGGTGAATGTGACGGTGAATGAGGTCCCCACGCAACCGATCCGCTACGTGAGAGCAGTCGCTACCGGCACCGGCGACGGCTCGTCGTGGACCAACGCCAGTGGCGACCTCCAGGCCATGATTTTCGCTAATGGCGTCGAGCAGGTCTGGGTGGCTACGGGGACTTTCAAACCTGCCACCACAGGTTTGTCAAACGCCCGCATGGCCAGCTTTCGGATGAAGAATGGCGTGGCCATCTACGGGGGCTTCGTTGGTACGGAAACCGATCTGACCCAACGCCCGGCTGTCAACCCGATCACCGGTATGCCGTCGAGTACCACCCTGAGTGGCGATATTAGCGTAACAGGAGTCAACAGCGACAACAGCTATCACGTCATTCAGAATAGTAGTCTCGACAAAACAGCGGTACTGGATGGCTTTGTCATTACCGGCGGCAATGCCGATGGTGCCAGCATTCTCCGTTTCGGAGGGGGCATCTACAACTTCAGTGGTAGCAGCCCTACGCTAACTAATTGTAGTCTGCAAAATAATTCAGCGTTAAGCGGAGGGGGTATCTTCAACAACAGTGGTAGCAGCCCTACGCTCACCAACTGCAATCTGCAAAATAATTCAGCTTCCTCTGGTGGTGGCATCTACAACCAGGGCCAGAGTAACCCCATACTTACCAACTGTAATCTGCAAAGTAATTCAGCTTCCTTTGGTGGGGGGGGCATCTACAATTCCGAAAGCAGCCCCACGCTTATCAACTGTAGTCTGCAAAGTAATTCCACTACCGGCAACGGGGGAGGTATATGGAACACATTAGGTAGCCCCACAATCATTAACTGTAGTCTGTTGAGCAATTCAGCAATAATTGGGGGAGGGATCTACAACACATTTGATAGCAACCCCAAATTGGCCAACTGTGTGCTGTGGGACAACGGGGGAAGCAATACAGCTTCTAACGATGCTGGACCAAACTCAAGAGGACCGTCCACCATCACCGTCACTTACAGTCTGTTCGAAAGCACCGTGACCAACTACATAAGTGGTGGCAACAACAAGATCGCGACGGCCAATCCCTTCGCGTCGGCCAACAGCGTGACCCTTGCCCCCGGCTCACCCGCCATCGACGCGGGCAGCAACCAGGCTTATGGCCCCCAAGCCCCTCAAACGGATCTGGTCGGTAACCCCCGCTTCTTCCCCGTCAACGGCACCATCGACATGGGTGCCATCGAGTCGCAGACAACGCCAGTGAGTGCCCTGACGCTGACGGCCAACGCCACACCGGCTGCCGTTTGTGTGGGTAGCCCGGCGAGTCTTTCGGTAGGGGTCAGTGGCGGTACGGCCCCCTACAGTTATACTTGGGTGGCGCCTGTTGGTGTGCAGCTCTCGGCTACTAACACGCAGATAATCTCGGCAACGCCCACGGCTACGGGCGTGCAGACGCTGACGGTGCTGGTGGCCGATAACAGCAGCCCGTCCCTGTCAGGCAGTGCCACCGTCGCCCTGACGGTCAATGGCAGCCCCGACTACCTGCCCCTGGTCGACCTCTATAACGCCACCAACGGGGGAAGCTGGACCCAAAAGAATGGTTGGCTCAGCAGTTGCGACCCTTGTAACGGGCTTGGCGGCCAACCCTGGGCGGGGGTGACCTGCGTTAACGGGCGGGTTACTCAGTTATCCCTGTCCTATAATTACATGAACGGTACAATCCCCGCCAGCCTGAGTACCCTTACTAATCTGACCAATCTGGATTTTACTGGAAATTATCTGACTGGCACCCTTCCAGCCAGCCTGAGTGCCCTTACTAATTTACAAACCCTGAATTTGAGTAGCAACCAACTGGATGGCAGTATTCCGGCCAGTCTGAGTGCCCTCACTGGCCTGACCGATCTGCAACTGCAAGGCAATCAGTTTACAAGTAGCATCCCGGTTGGCCTGAGTGCACTTACCAACCTGCAAAGTCTGTATTTGAATAGCAACAAACTGACCGGCACAATCCCCACCAGCCTGAGTGCTCTTGCCAAACTGACAAACCTGAATTTGAGCGGTAACCAGTTGAGTGGCAGTATCCCGGCCAGTCTAAATGCTCTTACCAAGCTGCAGGGGCTGTTTTTGGGCAACAACCAACTGAATGGCAGTATTCCGACCAGTCTAAGTGCCCTTACCGATCTAAAAATCCTCAATTTGGGCGGTAACCAGCTGAGCGGCAGCATTCCGGGGGGACTGGGTACGTTGCCAAAACTCAATGACTTAGACCTGAGCAGCAACCAGTTGACGGGCTGTCTGGCCTCCACTCTCAAAAATCTGTGCAACAGGAGTATCGACGCGACTATCAGTGATAACCCTGGCCTGCCCGGAGGGGGTAACTGGTCGGCCTTCTGCGCGAACACCGCTGGTGGCAATTGCGTACTCACGCTCCAGACCTCGGCCACGCCCAACCCCGTCAACGCGGGCAGCACCGCTACGCTCTCCGTGACGGCCACCGGTGCAACGGCCCCCTACAGCTACACCTGGACGGCACCGGCGGGCATCGTATTGACTGCTACCAATCAGGCCCAGGTGTCGGCCCAGATTCCCGCGGGTGCGTCGGGGGTGCAGACCTTCACCATCACCGTGGCCGATGCCACGCCCATCACCTCCACCAGCCTGGTCGAACTGACAGTGACCACCGCCAGCCCGGCCAGCCAGACGGCGTGCCGCAGCAGCGCGGTGGTGCTCAAGGCGGGGCAGTTGGGCAGTCGCTACGAGTGGTACAAGAACGGCTTGAGTGCCCCCTTCAAACTGACCGAGATTGCCTCTATCCAGAAGGGTACGGCCACCAGCAGCCTGACGGTAGTGAGTGCACAGACCACGGCCACCTACTACTGCAAGGTGTTTGCGGCCGATGGCAGTTTCCAGTTCAAGGGGCCCTTTACGGTCACCATCAACTACGGCTGTATCGCGCCGGGTGCGCGGCTAGCAGCACCGGGCGAGCCGGTGGCGGAGGTGCCACTGCGGGTGACGCTCACGCCCAACCCCCTGGTAGACGGGCAGTTGCGGGCGGTGGTAGTGGGTGCCCAGAGTCAGCCGCTGCGGGTGGTACTGGTCGATTTGCAGGGCCAGGCTGTTCGTTCGCAGGCGTGGCCGAGTGCCGACGCGGAGCAGGTCGTGGAATGGGACATCAGTCAGCGTCCGGGTGGGCTGTATCTGTTGCAGGTCAGCAGCGGGGGGCAGGTGCAGCGGCTGAAGGTCGTGAAGCCGTAAGGTTGTTTTAGAAAGCTGCTGTCTGTAAACGAAAAAACGCCCGGTTCAGGCGTTTTTTCGTTTTTGTCTCCTAATGTTCCCAATCCTAACGTGAGTTAGTCGGGGTTGTCGATGATGCCGCCGTGAAGGTGATACATCGTCTTGGTCTTCAACTCTGGCTGACGCAGCAGATCTTTGGCCGCTACCCGGCTCCTGACGCCGTTAGTGCAGATCACAATAATCGGGTTATAGGGCAGCAGTTCCGATTTTCGGGCGCGGATGTCGGGCAGGGGCAGGTTCAGCCCGCCGAGGTTGAACTCGTCAAACTCCCAAGCATCACGCACATCAACCACAACGCTGCCGGTTTGCTGGCGTAACGTATCAAGTTCGGCGAGGGAAATATCGGTGTAGGCGTTTGCGGTCATACTCTGTTTGAACAGGAAAGGCCGGGAGCCTGTTCGCAATTGTTTCCGTTTAGTAACGGATAGTATGACTCGTTACCTCTGTCAATCTGTCAGCCACGCCCGTACTGGAACAGGATTTGACGGGTGCACAGAAACGATTCACCAAAACCTTACGAATTCAACGATGACAACCGAAACACCACCGATGGAGAAGGGACAGATTTCTATTCATACCGAGAATATCTTCCCGATTATCAAGAAATTCCTATACTCAGACCACGAGATTTTCCTGCGCGAACTGGTCTCCAACGCCGTTGACGCTACCCAGAAACTGAAGCAGCTCTCGTCGTTTGGTGAGTTTACCGGCGAGCTGGGCGATTTGAAGGTAACGGTTTCGCTTGATGAGGAAGCTAAAACCATTACCATTTCGGACAATGGCATTGGTATGACCGCTGACGAAATCAAGAAGTACATCAACCAGATCGCCTTCTCCGGCGCGTCGGATTTTCTGGAGAAATACAAAGACAAAACCGATGACAAGGGCCAGATTATCGGCCACTTTGGCTTAGGCTTCTACTCGGCGTTTATGGTTGCCGAACGGGTTGACATCGTCACGAAGTCATACCGCGAGGGTAGCGAGGGGTCCGACCATTCGGCCGTGCGCTGGGAGTGCGACGGTTCGACCGAGTTCTCTATCTCGCCCGCCGAACGGGAAGAGCGTGGTTCTGACGTGATTCTGCACATCGCGCCTGATTCCGAGGAGTTTCTGAGCAAAGACCGGTTGCGCGGCATTCTCGATAAATACGCCCGGTTCCTGCCCGTGCCGATCTTCTTTGAGGAACAGCAAATCAACAACACGGCGCCCATCTGGACCAAATCGCCGTCGGACCTGACCGACGAGGATTATACCAATTTCTACCGCGAGTTGTACCCGATGAGCGAGGAACCGCTGTTCTGGATTCACCTCAACGTCGATTATCCGTTTAACCTGACCGGCATTCTGTACTTCCCCCGCGTCAAGAATGAACTGCGGTTTCAGCGCGAGAAAATCCAGTTGTACAGTCGGCAGGTGTTCATTACCGACGAGGTGAAGGACGTAGTGCCGGACTTCCTGATGATGCTGCACGGCGTTATCGACTCGCCCGATATTCCGCTCAACGTATCGCGCAGCTTTTTGCAGGCCGACAGCAACGTCAAAAAAATCAATGGCTACATCACCCGTAAAGTGGCCGACAAACTGGCCGAACTTTTCAACGCTGACCGCAAGGCATTCGAAGAGAAGTTCGATGACATTGGGCTGTTTATCAAGTACGGCATCCTGAGCGACGAGAAGTTCTGGGAGAAAGCCAAAAATTTCGTGCTGCTCAAAAACACCAGGGGCGAATTTGCCACGCTGGACGAGTACCGCGAAAACGTACAGGCCAACCAGACCGACAAGAACGACACGCTGGTGATGCTTTACACCACCGATTCTAAACAGCAGGATGCCTATGTAGCCTCGGCCACCCGGCGCGGCTACGACGTCTTGCTGATGGAAAACGTCATTGATCCGCACTTTATCAACGCGCTGGAGCAGAAACTCGAAAAAGTGCATTTCGTGCGCGTCGATGCCGATACGCTCGACAAGCTAATCGACAAAGGACTGAACAACGAAAGCGTTCTGTCCGAAGCCGATAGTACCAAAGTAAAAGAATTATTTGAGCAGGTACTGGACAATAAAACGCTGAACGTGAGCGTAGAAGCGCAGCCAACCGACGAGCTACCCGTGACGATTACGCTACCGGAGTTCATGCGCCGGATGAAGGAAATGTCGGCCATGTCGGGCGAGCAGAGCTTTTACGGCAACTTCCCGATGGGCTACAACGTCGTGGTAAACGCCAACCACCCCCTCACCGCCAAACTCCTCGCCGAGACGGACGAAGCCACGCAGAAAACGCTGGTCAAACAACTCTACGATCTTGCTTTGCTATCGCAAAACATGCTGACGGGCAGTCAGCTAACGGCCTTCGTACAGCGATCCGTTGCGCAGTTGTAAGCAGTATCAGAGTTAGTCGCATTTCTTTAAAAAGCCCTATTGAATCGTTGTACAACGATTCAATAGGGCTTTTTTTGTTATTCGTCCCTACGATTTATAGCGGATGACATTGTACCCGCTACGTCATAACTTGATTCGGCTTATTCGCTGCGTGTTGTCGGTTACGCGAAACTCGTGGGCCATTCGTCGGCCAATAACCCAGACTATTTGATTTCCCGACACCAGCACGGCGGTTTGTTCGCGCTCGGTGCGGGTCAGTTTCAGGTCATTGAGTAAGTCGCTCACAAGTTTGGTACCGCGCATACCGAGCGGACGGAAACGGTCGCCGGTTTGCCAGGGACGGATGGTGAGCGGGAACACAAGCTGGTCAGCGTCGAAACAGGCAATGGTAGGGTCGGTCGGGAACTGGAAGTTGGCGGGTCGGTCGAAGCGTTCAACGTGCAGGATTCCCACGCCCGGTACCGCAACGGGTTGGTTGGGCCAGTCGGGCAGGATGATTTCGTAGGTGGTTGGCGCGGGCAGCGGTTCAAGTAACAGGCCGGTTTGCGTGGCCCCTGCCGCTACGCGCCGGTCGTGCGTAACCCGGTACGTGGGCGAAGCAAACTGTTGCCCCGTTTCCCGGCTCAGCGACGCCAGCATCGCGTCGGTTTGGTCGGATAAGAAGCCGTAGGGTTTCAACCATTCGGCCAGATAAAATGCCGGTTCGGGCAGGTCAAGTAGTGTGTGAGCGGGCAAGAAAATAAACCGTTCCTCGTACTGAACTGTACGTAGCCACACACGGTCAAGTTCACTTTGTACGATACGTTCGGCGGCTTGCAGTTTCGATAAGGTACGGGGCAGGGTTTCGTGTAGTAAGTTTGGATTCAGCCCGGTCAGCACCGGGACTACGTGGTGGCGGATGGCGTTGCGGGCGTATTTATCATCGGCGTTGGAGCTGTCTTCGCGAAAGGTCAGGCCGTGCTGCCGGGCGTAGTCGGCAAGTTCATCGCGGAGGGCAAACAGCAATGGGCGAATTACGTCATCCTGCCGGACGGGCATTCCACGAAGCCCGGCCAGCCCGGTACCGCGCGTCAGGTTCAGCAGCACCGTTTCCAGTACGTCGTTCTGATGATGCGCCGTGGCTATTGCTCCGTACTCATGTTGGCGCAGCAACTCAGCAAACCAGGTATAGCGCAACTCCCGCGCGGCCATCTGAATGGAAATACCCCGTTCCGCAGCTATAGCAGCAGTATCGACCCGCGTCAAGTGAAACGGAACCCCGTATTGCTCAGCCCTGTTTTGAACAAAGACAGCATCGGCATCGGATTCTGCTCCGCGTAACCCAAAGTTCACGTGGGCCACGGCAAACGGCAGACCGGCGCGGCTGAACAGTTCGGCCATCACGACCGAGTCCAGCCCACCACTCACCGTCAGGAGCGTTGGCCGGGCGGGGTTTACAAGCCGGTTGTCGTTAATAAATGCTAAAAAACGCTGTTCCAACATCCGTACCGGGCGCGTTGCCGTAATTTTGACGTTATGATTTTGATGCGTACCCGATATTTATTCTTTTTTCTAATCGCCTTGCTGGCCTGTTCCACTCCTCAGGCGCAGGCGCAGGTGGGTGGTGCCGCCGAAAAGGTTGAACTGCTGCCCGGTGCCGACAGTCTGGTAGGCGTCAACGTACCGGGTCAGGTAGTGCGCAAGATATACAACAACGTGAAGTTTCGGCAAAAAGGCGTGTTGCTCTACTGCGACCTCGCCATCCAGAACGTAACGACCAACCTAATCGAAGCTTATGGCAACGTCCGGCTCGTTCAGGGCGATACCATCAATGTACGGGGCGATACCATGTTTTATTACGGCAATACCCGGCAGGCTAACCTGCGGGGCCGCGTGGTTATGCGTGACCGTAAAATGACCCTCACCACCGCCGTTCTCGACTACGATATGCTGTCGGGTATTGCGCACTACCCCACGCCGGGCCGCATTGTCGACAAAGAAACCGTGCTGACCAGTCTGGAAGGGTATTACGACACCCGTACCAAGCAGTTTACGTTTCAGCGCAACGTAAAACTTGTGAACACCAAAGGTACGCTCACTGCCGATTTGCTGCTGTACAACTCGCGAACCCGCATTGCCACGTTTCAGGGTCCCACCCGCATTACTAACAAAGACGGGGTGCTGACAGCCGTGGCGGGCCAATACAATACCAGCACCGGCATCTCGAACTTCCAGCAGCGGGCCACCGTCGATACGCCCACCTACCGGCTCACCGGCGACTCGCTCTATTACGATAACGTGGCCAAACTGGGCATTGCCAATGGTAACGTAATTATGGTGGCCAAAGACAAGAAAGCTATCATTACCGGCGACCATGTCCGGTACAATGGCAAAGCGGGTGTGTCGCGCGTAACGGGCCATTCAGTGGCGCGGAGCCTGGCCAGCGAAGCCACCAATGATACGCTCTACCTGCGGGCCGATACGCTGTTTTCGTACGATGATACGCTGAATAATACCCGGCGGCTGGTAGCGCAGAAAAACGCGATGATCTTCAAATCTGACCTCCAAAGCAAGTGCGATTCACTCATCTACGACTCTGCCGACTCAACTATTTATTTCTATAAAAAACCTATTGTCTGGAGCCAGAACAAATACCAGATGGAGGCCGATACCATTCGGGCATTGATGAAGAACAACCGCATCAACACGCTGTTCATGAAGACCAAATCATTCGTGGTCTCGGTGGATACGCTCAAGAATTTCAACCAGATAAAAGGGCGGGTTATTACGGCCTACTTTAAAACCAGAATCATACCCGCCGTAACTGACACGGCGCAGTCGGCCCAACGGCAACCGGCATCGGTCAGTAAGTTCGCCAAAACCGTGGCCAATCGAACGGGCGAACCGGCTTCGGCAACGAAACCACCAAGGCAGCGCGTACCAGCAAAAACTACGCCAACCACATCGGCTACTGCTCCGGCGCGGGAGCAAACGTCGATTGACCGGGTCATTGTGGAAGGCAACGGACAAACCCTATATTATGCCGTCGATGAAAAGAACCAGATGATTGGCCTGAACCACGTTGAGTGTAGCCGCATGAATATCGAGTTCGCCAATAATAAGCTGGGACAGATTCGCTTTTACGGTCAGCCCGATGCCAAACTTATTCCGCCAAAAGAGATTACTGACGACGACAAAGAACTGGCCGGATTTCGATGGCGGGAAGCTGAAAAACCGACCAAGGCCCAGGTTTTGTGGCAGGAATTACCAGTAGCTGAGCAACCGGCGGCTAAAAAGCCGCTGAAAACCAGTTCGTCCGTTAAACCTTTGCCTAAAAAAGGCGTTCAAAGAGGTATAAAATGAAATTTTAACAATTTTTTAAGTCTGCGCCCGTTGCTAATCAATTTTTCTGTCCCTACGTTTGTGAGTCGCACTGTGGTAACTGAATTGGATTTCGATGAAACAAACTATACGTATTGGTGTATTGTCGGGCTTGCTGATGGCAACGATCCCTCTCTGGGCGCAGGTCGCTCCGAGGGATTCGGACGCCCAGAGAGGCAGCCGACTTGAAATCGGCCGCACACCGACTGAAGTGAAAACGGTTACCAAACCCGTGTTATCACGTCGGTTTTCGCCCGTACAAAACCCGGCGGTGAGTAGTCTTGACCGATCGGTAAATTATCAGAAGAATACGCCCATCAACGCGCATTACCGGTCGTTGTTGCTGGGAAAAGCTGCCGACAAATCCGTGACAGCCCGACCGGCTTCGGCGGAGGTCATACCGGCCTTGTCTGCTGATGGTCGGCCCGCAGTTACTCCCGAAGGTAAAGCCGACGATTTTCTGTTCTCGAACGATAAGATTACCGTATCAAACGCTTACCCGAACCCGGCTGACGAATCGACCGAAATAGACTATCAGTTTACGTCGCCCGGCGATGCCCGTCTGACTATGTTGAGCGTACTGGGGACGCCCGTTGGGGAGTTTACATTAGAGCAGGGCGACCGTAAACTGCGTATTAATACCCGTACGCTGTCTACCGGCTATTATCTGTATCAGTTATCGGTAGATGGTCGGAAAGTGGCTACCAAGCGGTTGCTGGTTCGGCATCAGTAAGTGTGGCTTAACACAATTTAACACAGAACCAGATCAACTGGCTTGGTTCCTACGGCACTATCTGGGTTACCTCGTCGTTTAGACGGAGTAGCCCTTTCTTTTTTTCGTATCTTTGCGGTTCGTATGCAACAAGGTCATTTGGTTAAGATTTTTCTGGCAGCGTTGATGGTAGTTGTGCTGAGTTCCTGCAATTCGTTTTCGAAGTTGCAGAAAAGCGGCACTGACACCGAAAAATACAAAGCTGCCGTTGAGTACTATAAAAAAAGCGACTGGTATCGGGCTGGCGTGCTGTTTGAAGAACTGATTCCAGTGCTGAAAGGTAGCACAGAGTCAGAGATGGCGCAGTTTTACTACGCCTACACGCAGTACCAGCAGCAGCAGTACTTACTGAGTGCCACACTGTTCAAGAAATTTTACGAGACGTTTGCCCGGTCTGACTATGCACAGGAAGCTACGTACATGTACGCCTTCTCGCTTTACAAAGACACCCCCCAGTTCAATCTCGACCAGTCCAATACGCTTACGGCAACATCCGCATTGCAGGATTTTGTCAACACATATCCTGACAGCAAATACGCCGATGATTGTACCCGGATGATTCTGGAACTGCGGCAGAAACTGGAACGTAAAGCTTATGAGAAAGCCAAGCTATACTACAAAACGAGCGGCTTTAATATTGCTTCTTATAAATCGGCGGTCATCTCTATCAATAACTTTCAAAAGGATTTCCCTGATTCGCCTTACAATGAGGAGCTGGCTTTTCTGAAAGTCGACGCGGAATTTAGCTTAGCCGAAAACAGCCTGGACACCAAGCAGAAAGAGCGTTATCAGGAAGCTATGAATTACCATCAACAATTCATTGACAAGTATCCGAAGAGTAAATTCGTGAAGCAGTCTGAGAAGATGTATGCTACCAGTCAGGAGAAGATTGACGTGATTACAAAGCGCGAAGAGGAAATCGCGAGGGAGAAGGAAAAACTTAAAAAACCAGACGCCAACCGCCCCGCAAAGGTCACGGCAGCAAACTAAATTATGGCAAGTAACCAGTCTATCATCACCCGCAACGGCGCGCAACTTGCGGCCCCAACGGGCAACATCTACGAGTCTGTTTCCATTATCTCGAAGCGCGCCCGTCAGATTTCGGTCAAGAACAAAGAAGAACTGAGCAATAAACTTTCGGAGTTTGTTTCGGCAGTCGATAACCTCGAAGAGGTATTCGAGAACCGCGAGCAAATCGAGATCTCGAAGTTCTACGAGCGGATGCCCAAGCCAACGTCTATTGCCACGGATGAATTTCTGGAAGGCAAAGTCTACTGGCGCATGAACGAAGAGGCCGAAGCTGAAGCCACCAAATAGGGTTTGGTTTCTATCGCGCATCAAAACCGCACTGCATTTTTGCCGTGCGGTTTTTTGGTTTGGTCAATCACCAGCATAACAGAAAATGAGCATGACGGGAAAACGAATTTTACTGGGCGTGTCAGGCAGTATATCAGCCTACAAGTCAGCCCTGCTGGTGCGGTTGCTGGTGAAAGCTGGTGCCGAGGTACAGGTGGTCATGACGGAGTCGGCCAAAACGTTCATTACGCCCCTTACGCTGGCCACCCTGTCCAAACGCCCCGCCTTCTCAACATATACGTCAGAAGACGGGCAGTGGAACAACCATGTTGAGCTGGGGCTATGGGCCGACGCGCTGGTGATTGCCCCGGCGTCGGCACGGACGCTGGCCCGCTGCGCCCACGCCCTGTGCGACGACCTGCTGTCGGCGGTATATTTGTCGGCGAAGTGTCCGGTATTCTTCGCCCCGGCCATGGACCTGGACATGTATCTGCACCCCGCCACCCTCGATAACCTGCGCCGTCTTGAATCGTTCGGCAATCACATCATCCGGGCCGAACACGGCGAACTGGCCAGCGGTCTGGTAGGCGAGGGCCGCCTGGCCGAACCCGAAACGATTGTGGACAGGCTGGGGAGTTTCTTTAACGAGCAGGAAACAAGAGACGAAACGCATTCTTCCTTAGCCAATAAACGCATTCTGATTACTGCCGGGCCAACGCAGGAAGCGATTGACCCGGTACGGTATATTAGCAACCACTCGACCGGAAAAATGGGATACGCTCTGGCCAATGCCTTTGCCCGCGCCGACGCTGCCGTTACGCTCGTGAGTGGTCCCACGGCTCTGCCTCTGCCCCACCCCGCCGTTCGGCGCATCGACGTACGGTCGGCAGAGCAGATGTTTGTGGCCACCCAGGCCGAATTTGCCAATGCCGACGTAACGATACTGAGCGCGGCTGTCGCTGATTACACCCCCGCACACCCCGCCGACCGGAAAATCAAGAAAAAGGAAGCTCAGTTTCAGATTGACCTCATCAAAACCGTCGATATTGCCGCTACGCTGGGGCAACAGAAGCAGCCTGGACAGTGGATGATGGGGTTCGCACTGGAAACCGATAATGAACTGGATAATGCCCGTAAAAAACTCATCAGCAAGAATTTAGACTGGATTGTACTCAACTCGCTGCGCGATACCGGAGCTGGCTTTGGACACGATACCAATAAAATTACCGTTATTGACAAAGCCGGTCAGACACTCGACTTCGACTTAAAATCAAAAGCCGATGTGGCCCGGGATTTGCTCGGTTTAGTAGCCAAAGCACTGGCCAACTCATGAAAAAATTCGCTCTCCTCTTCTTCGCCTGTTCCTGCCTGACTCTATCGGTCCGGGGGCAGGAACTGAACTGCCGCGTCACGATTAATTCCGACCAGTTGTTTGCCGCCCAGAAAACCGATTTCTCATACGTGAGTCAGTTGCAGGGCATCATTACGGAATTCATGAACAACCGACGCTGGACCAACGATCAGTTTACGACCACCGAACGTATCAACTGCTCGATGAACATTAACCTCATCAAATCCCTTACGCAGGGCGTTTTTGAGGCCACTGCACAGATTACCGTGACCCGACCCGTTTATGGCACCAACTACGAAACCACGACCTTCAGCTACGTAGACCGGGCATTCAATTTTGTGTACCTGCCCACGACACCCGTCTTTTTCCGCGATAACCAGTTTTCTGACGACCTGACGTCGTTGCTTGGCTACTATGCCAACGTGATTCTGGCGGTTGATTACGATACGTTTCGGAAACAGGGTGGCAACCAGTTTATTCAGCGGGCCTACACCATTACGAACCTAGCGCAGCAGGGGTCGCCCAACGGAGCGTGGCAAAACGGGGGCGACCGGCGTAACCGCTACTGGCTCATCGAGAACCTGCAAAATCAGCAACTTTTGCCCTTTCGCGATGGATTTTACACGTATCACCGGCTGGGTCTCGACGTCATGGCGGGCAACCCGGTACAGGTGCGCAAACAAACGCTCGATTTTCTGAGTCAAATCCGTAAGATTGGCCTACAACTTCCCAACTCCGTACTGATCAACTCGTTTTTCGACGCCAAATCGGAGGAGTTGTACAACATCCTGTATGAGGGAACACCCACCGAACGTAAACAAAGTTTTGAGGTGTTATCCTATCTGGACCCCGCCAAAACCGAGGTGTATCGCAAGCTGCTGTATAATTGACGAGGACTGGTAAGCAACGTGAATCTGTCTACCCTGATTCCTGTTTATTACGTACCGATAACTGCCTTTCTCATTTCCATGCTGTCGCATTTACTGATAAAAAACTACGCTCTCATCGACGAACTCGAACTTTCGCCCGACCGTGAACTGAACATCATCACGGGTGAAACGGGTGCGGGCAAGTCGATTATGCTGGGGGCCATTGGTCTACTACTCGGCAACCGGGCCGACACGCGGGCGTTGTACAATCCCGAAAAAAAGTGCGTTATCGAAGGTACCTATGCCGTGTCGGGCTACGCCATAGAGCGAATTTTTGAGGATGAAGCCTTAGATTTTTCGGATACCTGCATTGTCCGGCGCGAAATCAGCGTCAGCGGCAAGTCTCGGGCGTTTGTGAACGACACGCCCGTTAATCTGGAAACGCTCCGGCGGGTTACGAGCCAACTAATGGACATCCACTCACAGCACGATTCGGTGTTGCTCGGTTCCAACGATTATCAGCTGGAAATTGTAGATACATACGCTCAGGATGATCACCTCCTCCGCGCCTACCGCACCGATTATCAGGTCTATCGGGAGAAGAAAATAGCGTATACCCAACTCCAGGACGAAGCGAAAGCGATGCGGAAGGAGTTCGATTACAACAATTTTCTGTTCGGGGAACTGACCAAAGCGCAGTTGCAGCCCGGCGAACAGGAAACGCTGGAACAGGAATTGAACGTGCTGGAAAACGCCGAAGAAATAAAGGCAAAACTTCAGCTGGCGTACGAATATCTGGACAACCCGGAACAGTCGGTTATCGACTTTCTGAAAGGTACCATCGGCAACCTGACGGCCATCAGCCGGCTTGCCGACCATTACGAACCGTTATTGCAGCGCGCCCAGAGTACGCTGATTGAACTCCGCGACCTGGCCGACGAAATCAGTACCGAACAGGACCGGGTTGATTTGGACGACAGCCGGGTTGGGACCATCCGCGAACGGCTCAGCCTGATTTACCAACTTCAGTCCAAACACCAGCTCGCCGACGTAGCCGGACTACTTGCGCTCCGCGACGAACTTGGCAAAAAGGTCAGCAAAGTCCTGAATATGGATGATGCGCTGACCGATGCCAAAGCCCGGACCGAAACCGCCCGCGCTCAGTTGAACCACAGTGCCGACGTCCTCTCAGACGCCCGGAAAGCAGTTTTGCAACCGATAGAAACCGAAATTGGCAGCTTGCTCTGTGACCTCGGTATGCCGAACGCTTCGCTTATCATCAAAGCCGAAACCGGCAAGCCCGGCCCCGTGGGTGTTGATACCATTTCATTTCTGTTTTCGGCCAACAAAGGCGTAAAGCCACAGCAGTTGAAGAACGTAGCGTCGGGCGGTGAGTTTTCGCGACTTATGATGGCCATTAAGTATATTCTGGCCAGTAAACGCTCCTTGCCGACCATCATTTTCGATGAGATTGACACCGGCGTATCGGGCGAGATTGCGATCAAAATGGGCGATATGATGCGAGACATGGCGCACAACCACCAGATTATTGCTATTACGCACCTGCACCAGATTGCGGGCAAAGGCTCGGCCCATTACTTTGTTTATAAAGACAACACAGCTGCCAAGACCGTCAGCCGGATTCGCAAGCTCAGCAATACCGAGCGGGTAGACGAGATTGCGCAGATGATTGGCGGCAAAAACCCATCGGCCAGCGCCGTTAAGAATGCCCGCGAATTGCTGAAGCAACGCAGTTCGGCTACATCAAAGTAATAACCTCTTTCTTTTCAGTTTTCATCAGGATTTAACCCCCGTAATCAATCATTCTATGCGTATCTGTGTTCTTTTTATGGTCGGCCTGATGGCCACTGGTAGTATTATTAGCTGCAAATCGGACGAGAGTGCAGTGAAAGAAGCCGAAGAAAACGTGTTTGCCATTCATGACGATGTGATGGGTAAGATGGGCGACATCATGAAGTTGAAGAAGCAACTCAACCAGCGCGTAGCTACCATCGACAGCACCAGTCAGGCGGGTTCGGCAACCGGCACAATACAGGCCGACGAACAACGCGCTCAGGCTATGCGTCTTCGCCAAGGTCTAACTGACGCCGACAGCCTGATGATGGCCTGGATGAGCGGCTACAACGGTGATACGCTTTCCAAATTACCAACCGACGGTGCCATGCGGTATTTGTCAGATCAAAAAGACCAGATAGACGATGTTAAAACGAAAGTCAATTCCAGTATTGAGCAAGCCCGCACATTCCTGGGTAAAAATTAGTGGTTTCGTTGGCCTGTTGGCCCTTGTTGTATCCCTAAGCAGTTGTGGCAGTTCTTCAGACAGTGACGAACTACCTATTTTGGGGGAGCGTAGTTTTAAGGTGCATGTTGTAGATGGCAAGACCGTAACGGATTCGGTCTATCAGACAATTCCTGATTTTGCCTTCGTGGATCAGTATAACGATACCGTGACAGGCAAAACGCTCGATAACAAGATTTACGTCGCCGATTTCTTCTTCACGACCTGCCCCACCATTTGCCCAAAAATGAAGGTGCAGCTCAAGCGGGTGTATGAAAAATACAAGGGTAATCCCAACCTGATGTTGCTCTCTCACACCATCGACCCGGCGCACGATTCGGTGGCGGTACTGCATGAGTTTGCCAAAAACCTCGGCGTTACGGGTAAACAATGGCTGTTCGTGACCGGCGACCGGGATAAAATTTACGACATCGGCCAGAACAGCTATATGGTTACGGCGCAGGAAGATTCCACAGCAGCGGGGGGCGTAGTACACAGTGGTGCCTTTATTTTAGTCGATACCCACAAACGAATCCGGGGCCTTTACGATGGTACGACTGAAGACGGCGTTGATAAGCTTATGAAGGACATAGACAAGTTGCTGCATGAGTCAGAAAAAAAGAGTTGAACCGTATCAGCAGACCAGCAAGACGAACAGAGTTAGTACACTGAGAGAAAGAAGCCTTTTTTCTCTCAGTGTACTAACTCTGTTCGTCTTGTGTTTAAACCTGACAGCCTGCCAGACAGAGGAGGAGATGAACCGGCAGCGGTACATTACTGAAGGCACACTGGTTTATCAAAAGAACTGCGCTAACTGCCACCAGAACGATGGCAAAGGGTTGGCTGCGTTATATCCCCCAATTGCCGGGTCTGATTATTTGGCGGATAAAGCAAAAGTGATTTGCCTGATAAAGTACGGAATGGAGGGGCCAATTGTAGTAAAGGGGAAACGTTATAATCGGCCCATGCCTGCCCAGCTCCAGCTCAGCGATCTTGAAGTAGCCGAGATCATGACGTATATGTATAACGAATGGGGAGGTGAAGACTCACTCACCAGTGCAAAAGAGGTAGCACCGGTATTGCAGAAATGTGAGGACGAATACCTCAAAAATCAAATGCCCCCTTCTACGTTAAAGACGCCGGTGGGTTTGCGGATGCGGTAATTCGTAAAATCCTGATTGGCATCTAAACCCAGCCCGTACAGTTTCTCGCCAGTGAGCTGACTGATTACCGTGACGCGGCTTTCGGTAAATACTTTTTTGGTGACAGGATTCCAATTTAGTACGGGCGTGAGCAGTTTCTCCTGTTTCTGCTTATTCACCACCACTACGTTTCCTATGACGGTATACAGGTTTTTGGCTTTGCTGTATCGTCCTGAGTCAGACCGGATGGTTGTCATAGTCTCACCAGTGGGACCGTAGAAATCGATATTGACCTGTTCGGGATATTTACGGTCGTCATTCTCGTAGCGAAGCTGCTTCGCCGTTGTTAGCTTGACTTTCAACAGGGCGGCTTCGCTATACAACAGCCTGACGTCGTTAATCACTTCTATCGGCCCTTTGTAGCGCTTTACTTCTTTTGTTTCTTTCGGTTCCTCGCAAGCGATGAAAAAAAGAATGATGAATGATAAATTATAAATAATGAATAAAATACGGCGAACAGGCACAAACCAACGCGGTTGGCTATACTGTATTTTTTTTATTTCAACCGGGCAGGTCTTACGCTGAAATTCATCATTCATCATTCATCATTGAAATTAGTCCACCACCTGCTTGCGGAACCACCAGTCGTTGAGCGAGAAACCGAGACCGAAGCGCACGTACTGCTCCCGAATCTGCGTACCCGTCAGAACTCCCCGCTGACCGCCTACTACCGATAGTGTTACGTGGTTAACGAAGTAGGCACCCAGCGGCAGCGAAAAGCCCAGGCTACCATTTATATCGTTGACCTGCGTACCATCTACCCGATACGGCATTGTGTTGTACTGAAATCCGGCCCGGTAAGTAACCAGGTCGCGGTAGCGGGTAGAGGTGGGTTTTGGTGTATATTCAAGGCCAACCGCTACGCTCATGCCGTTGATAAGACCGCCCGGCTGATCGGCAATGGTACGGTACTGACTCCAGTTCTGAAGTCCGACATCGACGCCGACCGCGAGGACGTTATTTCGTTCGATGCTCACACCAAAATGGGCCTGCTGCGGCAAAGTAGCCCGCCCATTATCACCATAGCGAATGGTATCGGGCGATGATTGCACCAGCCCCGACAGACTCGTCTGCTGGTAAATGTCGGTTTCCGTGCCGCTGATTCTCGTGGTTGGGTCGAGCGTGGCTCCTACATTCAGGGTCCAGTCGGTGCTTAGTTTAGGTCGCCAGGCCAGGCCCAGTTTCCAGACTATGTCGCTATAATTGACCCGGTTGAGCCGGTTCACCCGAATATCCTGAACGCCGGTAGTGGCGTCGTTGATAAGCAGCCGCGAATTAGACGAGTTAGTGATGTTCCCGAATAGGAACCCGGCCTCTACCCCGGCGTAGATGTTCTTACCGATCCTATACCCGCCCGACACCGACGCGCGGTTGAGGCCACCCGTACCGCTATAGTTGTATTCAGCTTCGTAAATGGTGTTGCCCACTGGCCGGTACTGCCGGGTATTATAATTAACGTACGAATAAGGCCGCAAACTCAGCGATACGTTCATGCGCGAATTGATCGGGAATGCAAGAGCCAGATAGCTAAGGTTACCTCCAAAATCGCGCTGACTTTGGGGGTTGCCATTGAGGTTCTGTGTCAGGGATTTGGACTGCCCCATCAGGCCCACTTCAAAAACCGTGAAGCGGGTTCGGCGGGCCAACAGAGCCGGGTTTTGCAAATTCAGGTAAAATGGACTCGCATAGCTGATACCCATGCCCCCCATACCCATGTTGGTGATGTTGCCCGAACTGAACGATTCGCCGAGACCAAGTGCCGAGTAAGGTGAGTTACCTAACCCCTGCGCCAAAACGGAGGGTACTGCTGCGGCAAAGACCAGTAAACTATGCGTTAACGTCCGGCGTATCCGCGTGTAAATTCTTAACATTATAAGTTAAAATACGATTCAATCCAATCAGCACCAGTTCGGATGCTGCAAATATCGGGCTATTCAGACGACTTTCAAAGGTTGGCGCGTCGCCCCCGCACGTCAGCACAACCAGTTGGGGGTGTGCGCGTCGGTAATGTTCGATGAGTCCGTTCATCTCCAGTAGCAATCCATTCAGCACTCCGCTCAGCAGGGCCTGTTGTGTATTTTTGGCCGTCACATCCGGCCAGTTGGCATCAGACATAACGGGAGGCAGTCCAATCAACGGCAGGCGAGCCGTTTGTTCGTGCATAGCCCGAAAGCGCATCTGAACCCCCGGCGAGATTAAACCACCCTGAAAAACGCTGTGATGGTCAACTAAATCGGCGGTCAGGCAGGTACCCACATCCAGCACCAGACAATCCCGTCCCGGGAACAATACGGTAGCCCCCACTGCAGCCGCAACCCGGTCAGGCCCCAGCGTATGCGGGGTATGGTAGGCTTTCTGAATCGGCACGGGCGTCTGGGCATCCAGCACCAGAAAATCAGCACCTAACCGGCTTAGACCCGCCCGAATAGAGCTGGCAGACTGACTCGTTGAGGAAACAATGATCTGATCAGGCACTTGCCCAATCAAATCAGGAATCAGTGCCTCGGCAGTTTCGTACCGTGCCGTTCTGATTAGCCGGTTCCCCTCAAACCACCCGGCTTTCAGCCGGGTGTTACCCCAGTCAATGACTACGTTCATATTGCTATTACTGACCCATCTGCCTGCCCAATGGTTGCAATGACCTCACTAAAACGGGGTTTATCTGCCCGTTGTAACGCCGGTAAAGCAGCGAATTGGTACAGGGGCATAGGGAATTTAAGCATTTTTAAGGAAAACACGCCCGGTATGGTTCAACAGGAAACATTTTAGGCTCCGAAGCGTTCTATTGGCAGAACCAGTTTGGTTTGTTACCTTTGCTGGCATAAGCCCGGTTGGCAGGTACCGCCCGCGTCAGTACGACCCGGCTTCTACCGCTACCCTGTTTCTCCAACGATTCTGCTACCAATCTGTTTGGCTCCATCAGAACGTTCTTGTCTGGAAAAATTACCTGTATTTCCTTATCGTTTGCTACCATCAATTGTCTGACTTACTGCCCCCGCTGTGGTTTTACCGTGCGCTGCACTCGTGACTCTACCTGCCCGGCCCGATCCGTATCTTTCGCCAACCGGCGTTTCCCTTTCTGTGATTCATCATCCCCTATCTTAATCCTGACCGCCCCGGCGGTTTTGTCAAGGTTTTCCCGATAACCTGAACTGTATGTATAACAAAGAAGAATTGAGTGTGAAGCTGCTCTCTGAGCTTCAACCCATTGCCGAGCAATTTGGCATTCGCGACATTGCCAGACTGACTAAAGAAAAATTGATTTATAGAATTATCGACGAGCAGTCAAAAGCCCCTGAACCCGACGAACCAGTCATCGAACCTGTTCGGCGTGTGCGCAAACCCAAAGCCGTTGCTGAATTGACCGGCAACACCTTACTGGCCGATAGCGCGGAGCTGCCAGCCGCCAAAGCCCGTCCAAAAGCAGAACCCCGTGCCCGTAGCCGTCGGGATGCCGACGCAGCTAATACCCCTGCTCCCGACAGCTCCAACGTTCTGGCCAATACCGACACTTCCACTACCCTGTCAGCCGAGTTCAGCGTGGATTCAGGCGAATCGTTGCCCGGCGAATCCATACCGGGGCAGTTTCCCGAAGATGCGCAGCCCGCTCAGCAATCTGAAGTTCAGTCAGAATCAAACGGAATGGAAACGCCCCGCGCCCGTACCGAACCCAGCCGCACCCGCACCGATAACCCCCGCAACGACCGGAACGAAAACCCGCGCGATGTGCAGCGGAGCACCGACGACCGCAACAACCGCAACCGCAACGATAACCCCCGCGATCAGAACCGTCAGCGCAACCAGCGTATCGATGGTCAGCAAACCGGCCCGCGCGACGCCAATGACCGCAGTCGCTTTGACCGCACTGACCGTGACCGGAACGATAACCTACGTGGTGACGCCCCACGCGATACCGGACGCACCAATGGCCGGCGTGACCTGCGCGACTCGTCGGGCGGGCAGCGTACCCGGATTCAGCGCGTTGAACCCGACGAAACAGCCATAAACTACGGCGGTCAGGCCGATGAGGAATTTCTGACACCAACGGTTGTTTCGGACGACAACGCGGGTAATGTAGAAGGCGGTGAAGAAAATACACAGTCGCCAGTTAGTGAAACGCAACAGGCCGACCAGCCGACTAATACGCCCACCCCGCAGGCGTCGCGGGAGGCTCAGGAATACCAGAACCGCATCCGCAGACAGTACAACCAGCACATCCGGGAATTTGACGGAATTATCGACAACGAAGGTGTTCTCGAAATCATGTCGGATGGCGGGTACGGCTTTCTGCGTTCGGCTGATTACAACTACCTGGCCAGCCCCGATGACATTTACGTGTCGCCTTCGCAAATCAAACTGTTTGGCCTGAAAACCGGCGATACCGTACTGGGAGCCATTCGGCCCCCCAAAGAAGGCGAGAAGTATTTTGCCCTGCTGCGCGTAACAACCGTGAACGGCAAAACGACGGAGGAGATCCGCGACCGGATTCCATTCGAGTACCTGACCCCTCTGTTTCCTGAAGAACAGCTTCATCTCAGCAATAAGCCCGAAAATTATTCGACCCGCGTGCTGGATCTGTTCGCACCCATTGGCAAAGGGCAGCGCGGTATGATTGTGGCCCAGCCCAAAACGGGCAAAACGGTGCTCCTTAAAGAGATAGCCAACGCCATCACCCGCAATCACCCCGAAGTTTACCTGATCGTGCTGCTCATTGACGAGCGGCCCGAAGAAGTGACCGACATGGCCCGCAGCGTGAACGCCGAAGTCATCTCGTCCACGTTCGACGAGCAGGCCGACCGGCACGTGAAGGTGTCGAGTATGGTACTGGAAAAAGCCAAACGTATGGTGGAGTGCGGTCACGACGTCGTGATTCTGCTCGATTCCATTACCCGTCTGGCGCGGGCTTACAATACGGTGGTGCCGTCGTCGGGCAAGATCCTGTCGGGTGGCGTGGATGCTAACGCGCTACACCGGCCCAAGCGGTTCTTTGGCGCGGCCCGGAACGTAGAGAACGGCGGTTCGCTGACGATCATTGCCACAGCCTTGATTGACACGGGTTCTAAAATGGACGAGGTAATCTTCGAGGAATTCAAAGGCACCGGCAACATGGAACTGCAACTCGACCGCAAACTGGCCAACAAGCGCATTTATCCCGCTATAGACGTTGTGGCATCGGGTACACGCCGGGAAGACTTGCTGCTGGACAAAGAAACCCTGCAACGCGTTTGGATTCTGCGCAAACATATGGCCGACATGAACCCCATGGAAAGCATGGACTTCCTGCTCGACCGCATGAAAGGCACCCGAAATAACGAAGAGTTTTTGATCTCGATGAACCGGTAAAAGAGTTTTAAACAGGTCATTTTCAGTCTTCCTTACTAATGCGTGGAACCTTCCGGCATCAGTAAGGAAGACTGACTGCTTTAAAGCAACCCCTTTCGCAGAAGGCCATTCAGCTTTTCGTAGGGAACGACAACCTCGATGGGGCCAACGGCGTAAGCGGCAATTTCGTAGGGGTTGTAGTAGAAAATCATGCCCTGCCGACCAAGGGCGATATTGCCGGGCAGGAAAAACTGCCCATTGTGCAGAAAGTACCCCTGTTCTTCGAGCTTGTCGGTGGGCGAGAGCTGCTGCTGCTTCCGAAACGCTTTTTCTACAATGCCAACCAGAGCAGCCGTGTCCAAAACCATATCGGTCAGGTGTAGTTCTCGGCCCGTGTTGCGGTCAAACGTCAGCAGCAACTGATTGGAGTTGGGATGCGCCCCGCCGGTGTAGGCATAGATCGTTGCCCTGGCCGTCAGTACGCTGGGGTTCGAGAAGACCGTATCGGCGGTAGTGTTTAATTCCCAACAGCCGCCAATGTCGCCCATGTCGGCCTGCATATTCTGGTAATCGGTGGCAAAGAGACCGGCGGCTTTAACCAGATCGGTGCGGGCAGCAGGGTTCTGGGCCACTACGGTGCTGTCGAGCCAGTCGGTAATGCTGGCCGTTACCAGTTCGTTCAGGCGGTCGTTGATGCGTTGTGCGTTCAGTCCATTAGCCAGCAACACGTAGGATACGCGCACGGAAACACCTTTGTTGGCAGTAGAATCGCAGCGGCTTTCGCCCGAAAACTGGTACTGTTTCCGAATAAGTTCGGGAGGACCGGCTGGTTTCTGACGACACGACTGTGTGCCAATAAGCAAACCAACGAGCAATAGAAAAAGCAAGTACTTCATGCAAATGAGCGCGGTACGCTCCGGGAATCTCGATTACTCTACAAACTTAGTAAATCTTTGAACCGGATAGCCTGACGGCGGCTGATTTCGATTTTGTCGCCCCCGCGCAACGTAACCAACAGGCCACCGCTAAACCAGGGTTCAATCTTCTCGATCCATTGCAGATTGATGATATGCTTGCGGTTGGCCCGAAAAAACGTGGCCGGGTTTAGCCGGTCTTCCAGCGCGTTGAGCGATTTCAGTACCAGCGGTTTCTGATCGTCGAAGTACAGCCGGACGTAGTTACCCATCGACTCGAACAGCCGCACTTTACCCAGTTTTACAAACCAGCACTTCTCTCCGTCTTTCACGAATACCTGATCGTCTTCGCCCAGCACTTTGGTGGTTACGGGCGTGTCGGTAGTCCGGCGTGACTCATGCGCGTGTTCTTCTTCAACCCGCTGAATAGCTTCCGAAAGCCGGGCCAGTTCAACGGGTTTGAGCAGGTAGTCGAGGGCGTTGAACTCAAACGCCTTGAGGGCGTATTCGTCGTAAGCGGTCGTGAAGATGACCTCCGGCGTTTTGCCTTCGATAGATTGCAAGAGCTCAAAACCGTTTTTGCCGGGCATCTGAATATCCAGGAATAACAGTTCAGGTTCGAGTTCATCAATCATCGGCAAGGCTTCGGCAGCGTTGGCGGCTTCGCCAATAATCTCGATTTTTGGGAAGTTCTCCAGTAATCGGCGCAGTTCGTTGCGGGCCAGCCGCTCGTCGTCAATGATAAGGGTTTTCATCTTTTTAATGAGTGAATGAGCGCCGGTCCGGCGGCTCATTCACAGTTGGTTTTCGTTTAAATACACTGTCAGATTGGGCGGGAATGATGATCTCGGCGCGCACGATGGGCTGGTTTTCAGGACTTCTCAACTCCTGTTCGATATGAAACCGGGCCTCGGGACCGTAGAGCAACTGAAGACGCTGAGTGGTGTTTTCCAGACCAAAACCGCCCGATGCATCGCGGTCGCCAAGTTCTCCGGTGTTACGGATTATAATGTGCAGATTATCCGCTAAGATACCCGACTTGACCGAGACAAACCCACCGCCAATGGCTTTACTGACGCCGTGTTTAATCGCGTTCTCAACCAGCGTCTGCAGCATCATGGGCGGCACCTGCCAGAACAGCGTTCGTCCATCGAGATCAATGCTACAGCGGAGCCGGTCCTCGTAGCGGACTTTTTCAAGGGCCAGATAATCTTCTACAGTTTTGATTTCTTCACGCAGTTCAACGGTTTTACGCCGGTCGGCCAGCAGCGAGTTACGAAGCAGGTTGGAAAGCTGCGTGATACTTTTCTGGGCCTTATCAGGATTTTCATAGACCAATGCCCGAATGCTATTGAGCGCATTGAATACAAAATGCGGGTTCAGTTGTGAACGCAGGACTTTGGCTTCGGTTTCTCGAATGCTGGTTTTGAGAAGAATTTTCTCGATTTCAGCGTTGCGCGTCTGTTCAACATAGTAATAAACCGTGTAACTCAGTACCCATGCTAGCATGGCTTTGCCCCAGCTCATAATGTAGCCAATCAGGGGCCAGGGTTCATCAATGAATTTGTCGGGAACAATGATTCGATCGAACGGCATATTCACCAGCGTCATGATCAGGGCCAGCACAAACACCGACAGCAGGACGCGTGGAGCAAGCTGTACAAACGGCAGCCTGACCCAATTCCACCGACGGATCATGAGCCGGTACAGATGTGTCAGCGTAATGCCCAGAAAAATATTGGCAATAGCCAGGTACAGCGTATCGGAATCGAAACCGTATTCAAACACATAGGCCAGATACTCGACCAGGATCAGCAGCGACCAGCCGAATAGCTGACAAAACCAGTAAATTTTCTGTTTGGGAATTCTACGCATACCGTCACAGCCCTTATCTGGACTATAAGCGAATGTACGCAATTGGCGGGGCCACGCACTACCCGGCAATTATCAAAGGCGTGATTTCAATTATGAATGATAGATTATGAATGATGAATGGGTTGACACGAATAGCCGACGCCGGAAGGTATCCATAATTCATCACTCATAATTCCTTTCACACCAACGCCAGAGACAACAAATGTGCTGTATCATTGGCTGATTCGATGGTAAATACCTGACTGTTGTAATCGTAACGAAGTCTGTAGAGGCAGACGTTGCTGTGTTCAAACTGATCCATATTGGATAGCGGCTGATTAGTAACCCAACAGAGCAGTACCCGCATGGCCCGCCCGTGCATGGCCACCAGAACCGTTTCCTCGCCGGAATGCGCCAGAATTTCGGCTATGGCGTCGCGCTGCCGGGCTTCGACCTGATCGGGGCTTTCGCCCCCGTCGGTGGTTTGGGCGGTATTGCCCGACGCCCAGGTGGTCATCAAACGACTGTGGTATTCGTCTTCGATGTGACCCGGCACACGCCCCTCCATTACGCCCCAGCTAATCTCATTCAGGCCCGGCAGTTGCTGGCAGGGAATGCCGAGTTCAATGAATGACTCAACGGTCTGATACGTGCGCTTTAGGGCCGATGTATAGATTTTGTTGAACGGTACGTGCTGGTAGGCTTGAAAAAAAGCGGCTGCCTGCGCCCTTCCCATGTCATTCAGATCGGCGTCAATGCCGCTGCCCTGTACCACGCCCCGCCGGTTGTAATCGGTTTCGCCGTGGCGAATCAGGTAGATCGTTTTCTGCTGCAATCCCGTAATTTCTAAGGTTGTATATTGCCCGCAAAAATACGCGCAAACCCCCGCATTATGAAAGCTGGATTAGACTTAAGTAACCTCACCTTTTCCCAGACAGACTCCATCGTAAAGCATCTCGGCATTGAGTTTACCGAAGCCGGCGAGGGTTACCTCGTGGCCCGGATGCCGGTAGACAGCCGCACGCACCAGCCGTTCGGAATTTTGCACGGGGGGGCGTCGGTGGTGCTGGCCGAATCGCTGGGTAGCGTAGCTTCGTTCCTCATGCTCGACGATCCTATGAAGCAACGGGCAGTGGGTGTAGAGGTCAACGCTAACCACATCCGGTCAGTGCGTAACGGCTGGGTATATGGCCGTTGCACACCCATTCACGTAGGCCGCAGTACCCACGTCTGGGATATCCGCATTACCGACGAGCAGGACCGTACCGTTTGCGTAAGCCGGTTGACGATAGCCGTCATCAATGTTGATTAAGTCCTGCCTGTTGCCACACCTGATTTACTGCACCTGAATCAGTTTCATGATTGACACAGCCTGCCCGCTGTCGGTGATGCCCTCTATGGTTACGCGAATGGTACGCACTACGTCCGACAGTGGGAAGCGTACGGATGCCCGCCCCTGCCCATCGGTTTGCACGAGCGGTTTCCAATACAGTACGTCGCGCCGGTCCAGGGGTGCGTCATCAGTGGTGGGTGGGGCATTTACGCTGTAGTCAGGAACGGGGAAACTCGTCTGTCTGGACGGGTAGCCAATCAGGGTCAGCGGCTGGGTTTGTTTCAACAAATCATTTTCCGGGCTGGGGCGATATTTTCGGGTATAAAATGCAATGACACCATTACCACCCCGAACGCCATATATACCAACATTGGTACCGCTTTTCAGCACCTCGATTCGTTCAATATCGAGCGGATTGAATGAGAGCAGGGCGTTCCCGTTGATGTCGCTGCTTATTGGCATTCCATCCATCAGGTACAAGGGTTCGCTTTGGCTGTTGATGCTGGAAGCTCCCCGGATTGTGACGGTATAGCCGCCCTCGCGCTGCCCAACGCTGACGCCCGCCACCCGCCCCTGCAACACCTCATACAAATTGGCATATCTAGGACCTTTGGGGTCAATAAGTATAGTAGCATCGGCTCCGTTGTGCAGACTCATGCGCCGGAGGTCATCGGGGCGGTCATCGCGTTTTCTGGCCCTGACCGTTACGGCTGTCAACTGCCGGGCCGGGCTATCGCGGTAACGCAGTGGGTCGCTTTCCTGCCGCAGCCGGGCCGCTTGCAGTTGAGACTGCAACCCTGGCCAGTTCACAACGGTATCGGCACCGGTACGCAGCCATCCGGCTCCGGGCCGGTCAAATTCGACATGGGCTTTACCAATTGGCAGATTTTTGAGATTTCGGTCGGTAAGCTGTATCAGCAAGGGCAACGTATCGGTGACGACCATACCCGCCAACCGGAAATGCCCACGCTCATCGGCCCCTGCCGAGCGTAGAAACGCGTTGCCGGGTCCGGCAGATACCAACATAATTTGCGTACCGGGCAGTGGCTGGTTTTTATCGTTCAGGATACGGCCCATGACCGACACGCCCCCCAGGCTGGCATCGGTGCCGGTTGTTAGTCGCCATTGCTGTTCGCGCAGGAGGTCATCTGTTTCTTGCCGGTTTGCCCCATTGGCAGCCATACTACCGGGCAACTTTACCGCACTGGCCAGATTACCCGTCAGCAACAGATGCGTTCGCAGGGTAGCCGTTGCGGTGTCGGCAGGTACCTGATCCGCATCCGTCACCGAGATAGACAGAGTACCCACGGCGGGTTGCCCATCGTCGTTCAGAACCATGTTGAGCGTTACGTATTCGCGGGGGCGGTAGCGGGGCTGGTTGGTCGAGAGAAGCACCCGCACCGGTGGAAGTCGTTCTGGAATAAATACCAGCCGGCTACTTTGCAACTGAGCCGCATCATTGTAAAGCTGGAGTTGCAGCAGGCCCGCTGGCAAACCAAATAGCGGTAGACTCACCTGCGCTCCGCCATCCTGCAAAAGGAGTTTATGCTGTTCTACCACCTGCCCCCGACTCTGAATGAGCAGATAGGCCGAGTCGGCCCGCTGCCGGTCTCCCCCGCCTATCCGAATCAGCAGCCGGTTGGTATCGCTCACGGCATCAGCCACGAGGGTCAGACCGTCATGCGGAACAGAATCACTTTTTGTGGAGTTCTGACGATCAACAGTCGCCGGGGGCGTTGTCTCTGCTGGGGTTTGTAAGGTATTATAAACCAGAACAGACCGCTCAAAAGCGGGTCGTTTTTGCGGATCATCTTCGTCGGTATAAGCCCGTAGCTGATATTGGCCCGACGCCAGCGAATCGGACAGACGAAACAAGCCACTCGCCCGCCCGTCAACCACGTGTACCCACTGATGCTGCACAAGTTTCCCGCCCGGCGTGAGCAGATCGACCTGTAGGGCGGTCTCGCCGATGGGTCGGCGGTGGGTGGGTGTATCGAGTAGGTACGCGCCAAACCAGAGCTGATCGCCGGTAACGTAAAGCGGCTTGTCGGTCTGCACAAACAGGGCGGGTGGCAGATTGGCGAAAGCCTTGCCAAAATTGGTAGCGATGCGTTCCAGGCGGGCATCGGGCGGCAGTAGTTTCCCCTGCGTGGCGAGTGGCGGGCTGCTTGCCCCGGCTGGCGATGTACTGTTGTCGGCGTCGGGTTTCCAGTCGGCGGGCAGCAGCCTGGAGAGTCGGTCCTCCGCCAGCGATCCCTTCGCTTCCATGCTGTTAGGCCAGGTAATGCAGCCATCGGTCGTGAACTGCATCCAGCCCATCGGAAACGTCAGCTGTGAGTAGGCATACCGGGCATCGCGGTAGGGCGAGAAAGACGACGTAGTGTTGGTATAGAAAACAATCAGCGGTCGGTTGGTAACGAGGTTACGCTCGAATGGCAATTTTCCCCGCCGAATCAGCGAGTCGGGATTAACAGGCGCAAGTCGCTTTGTTACCCGAATGGCATCGGAGAGGAGCGGTACATTGTTAAAGTTAGCAATGGGTTTGGTTATATCTTCGGTATATACCAGAAAATCGGCCTGTTCATACGTTCCGTTGACCAAACCAGCCAGCAACTGCCGTAGTGACCCGGCATAGGCTCGCGCCCGGTTACGCTGGTAGCGTTCGGCCTGCTGCTCGGTATCGGCGGGAATTTCCTCAAACCGGCTTGTTCCGGCATAATAGACCGATGCTACTGAGCCATCAAAATGCTGGAGATCATAAAAAAGCCGGTAGCCGAGGGCTTTATTTTCGATGATGAGTGGTTCGGTGGCGGTCGCCTTCAGATGGCGTTTCTCCTCTAAAAAACTGAGGGCAAAGCTGTTTGTAATCTCGCACTGATTGCTAAACGGGTCGCCGAGGAGTTGCTGCCGAAACTGTTTAAAATGCCGGGCCCAGGTGTGGTCTTTACTTTTAGCCCGGACCGACACGCTGTTCAGTACCCGGTTGTCGGCCCGGAGCCGGAAGGAGAAACTGCGGGGCTGCGGGCGGTCGAGCCGCAGGGTTTGCCGCCCAGTCTGGTAGCCCAGAAATGAGGCTATAATCTCTACCGTACCGAGCGGAATGGTCAGCGTGTATTCTCCGCTATTATCGGTAATGGTGCCACGCGTGGTACCATTGAGATATACGTTAGCAAACGGCAGCGGCTTGCCATCATCGTCTGTTACCCGCCCGCTAAGCGTTATGTTCTGAGCGAAAGCGGTGCTACTCAGCCCGTTTAGGACAATCAGCATCAGGGCAAGGCAGACTATTTGACGAAGTACCCTGTTCAGTTTCTTTGTATCGACTAAAATGCTGTAATTCATCCTATTTATCCGGTATATACTTCATAAAATCACCTCGATCCGCTCGCCCGAAAACGCTACGGCCCGCTCGGCAAACAGCAGTTTGGTAGCGGCCCAGGTTTGGCGGAATAGTTGGCTCTGCCGGTAAGCTTCCAGTGCGTTTGCATCATCCCACAAACTGTACGTCATCCGCACGGCAGGGTTATCGGGGTCGCGTAGGAGTTCGAGGTGATGGTTTCCGGGAAAAGCACGGATGTGTTGCTTCGAGCGGTCGAAAATAACGTGGAAGTCGGGCAGGGCGTCCGGGCGGAAGGTCATGCGAACGATACGAACGAGCATAGTTTCAGTTTGCAGTGATAGATTCTGCGCTGTTTAGGACAAAAGCACGAGGAATAATGTGTTAAAAATACGTCACTACACGCTACTTTTAGCTTTTCATTTCTCATTCATCATTACGTTATGAACTACAGAACATTTGGCCGCACGGGCTGGGAAGTATCTGAAATTGGCTACGGCATGTGGGGTCTGGCGGGCTGGACCGGCTCCGACAAAGCTGAAGTTCTCCGCGCTCTGGAACGTGCCGTTGATCTGGGCTGTAACTTCTTCGACACGGCCTGGGGCTACGCAGAGGGTGTCAGTGAGCAGATTCTGGGCGAATTACTGCGCAAATATCCCGACAAACAACTCTACTCAGCTACCAAGATTCCGCCCAAAAACCGCGCATGGCCCTCGAAGCCTGATTTTCAGATCAGCGACGTATTTCCCGCCGATTACATCGTGGAATACACCGAAAAAAGCCTGCAAAATCTTGGCACGGAAACCATCGACCTGATGCAGTTTCACGTTTGGGAAGACGCCTGGGCCAGTCAGGACGAGTGGAAGCGGACGGTTGAAAAGCTCACCGAACAGGGCAAAGTTCGGGCCTGGGGTATCTCCATCAATCGCTGGGAGCCGGACAACTCGCTCAACACGCTCCGAACCGGTCTGATCGACGCCGTGCAGGTGATTTATAACATCTTCGACCAGAATCCCGAAGACCATCTGTTTCCCCTCTGCAAAGAACTGAACGTCGGTGTCATTGCCCGCGTACCGTTTGATGAGGGCACCCTGACCGGTACGTTCACCAAAGACACAACCTTCCCGGCAGACGACTGGCGATCCACGTATTTTGTACCGGAAAACCTTAACAGCAGCGTCGATCACGCCGACGCACTCAAGCCACTGGTACCTAACGGCATGACCATGCCCGAAATGGCCATGCGGTTTATCCTGAGCAATCCCGACGTACACACGACCATTCCGGGTATGCGGCAAATTCGGCACGTAGAGAGCAACATCGCCACCAGCGACGGGCGCGGCCTGTCGCCCGAACTCCTGCACGAACTGGCTGCCCACCGCTGGGACCGCACCCCTACCGAGTGGAGCCAATAGACACAGGCTGGTCCGGAACGCTTTGAATCAGATGACGGGTAGTTGACAAATAAGGATACCAACTACCTGTCATCTGATTTGGTTACGTTGCTTTCAGTCGCATAGACGAGTATTCTTCTCACAACTTCTCAGCGCCCTCGTTTAGTTGGCTTAGTATTCCTGTTCCAGCGGGTGGATCATGAATTCATCAATGACTACGTGCGCCGGACGGCTGATAATGAACAGCATTGACTCGGCCATATCTTCGTTTTTGAGCCAGTTTTTCGAGCTTTCGGCCCCGTGATTTCCGTGAAAATCGGAATCTACCAGCCCCGAATATACGCCCGTTACTTTGATGCCAAACGCACGAACTTCTTTGCGCAACGCGCCCGTAAACGCTTCCTGTGCGTACTTACTCGCGGTGTACAGCGACCCGCCGGCAAACGTCCGCTTGGCCACGTCCGACGCCACCACGACTACATGGCCGGAACCCTGTTCTTTAAGCGTAGGCAGGGCCGCTTTGGTCAGCACAAACGTACCTTTTACGTTGGTAGCCATGAGGTCGTCCCATTCCTGAACGGTAATCTCATCCACGTTTTTAAAGATGCCGTAGCCCGCGTTGTTAATCACCACGTCGATACGTCCGAAGCGGTCGAGAGCGGTTTGCACCACAGCGGCCATATCAGCTTCTGAAGTTACATCGCCCGGTACCGCCACAATATTAGCGTGTTCGGCTTCCAGCGCTTTGAGTTCATCAACTGAGCGGGCGGTAACGATTACGTTCGCGCCGTTCTGAGCCAAAAGCAGGGCCGTAGCCCGGCCAATTCCGCGCGACGCGCCGGAGATAATAATTGTTTTAGTGTCAATATTCATGAAACAAAAGTACGTCGATTTTGCCGGGGCGGGAAAGGCAGCGAGCAGGGTTCCCTATATTTGTTCGAGCAGTTGCCCTGACGAAAGACGGCTGATTCCGGCCTTTTGAGTACGACGATGATTCCTTAGTCGTTCGTTACGTCTTTTCTACGGGTACACGCAACTGACCAGCATACCAGCTATCGCTGCTGACTGAGTTATTCGGTAGCTGTTGAGGAAGATACTTCTTATTTGACAGGCATGATTTCACGTAAGCTAACCCGTATTTCTATTCTGATCAGCTTGGCCAGTTTGTTAAATACGACATTGGTTGGGGCCCAGAAGCCTGAAACTACCGGTAAGCCGAACGCGGCTGAACGCAGCCCGGCTGAACGCAGTCCGGCTGAACGCAGCCCGGCCCGACCGAACATTATTTTTATCCTCGTCGATGACATGGGCTGGGGCGATTTGGGCGTCTTCTGGCAACAGCAGCGCAAACAGGCCAACAACCGCAGCGAACCCTGGCAGTATACGCCATCGCTGGACGCAATGGCCCGAAATGGGGCCATGCTCACCAATCATTACTGTGCCGCACCCGTCTGCGCTCCATCGCGGGCTTCGCTGATGCTGGGCGTGAGTCAGGGACACGCCAACATTCGCAACAATCAGTTCGACAAAGCCCTTCAGGATACCTACACCATGCCTTCGGTGCTTCGGCAGGCCGGGTACAGCACCAGTCTGGTAGGAAAGTGGGGTATGCAGGGGGCCGACGCTCAGGCTCCTGACTGGCCTGCGCATCCGCTAAACCGGGGCTTCGATTATTCCTACGCCTACATACGCCACATCGACGGCCACGAACACTACCCCGTAGAAGGCATTTACCGGGGCAAAAAAGAAGTGTGGGAAAACCGAACCCAGGTATCGGCGGGTCTGGCTAAAAGCTTCACTACCGATCTGTGGACGGCTAAAGCCAAGGATGTTATTAAACAGCAGGCGGGTAAAGCCAGCCCCTTCTTTCTGTACGTAGCCTATGATGTGCCCCACGCTGTGCTGGAACTACCCACTCAGGCATACCCCAAAGGCGGGGGCCTGACCGGTGGATTACAATGGCTGGGAACGCCCGGTACGATGATCAATACTGCATCGGGAATGCCTGACTCATACATTCATCCCGATTACGCCACCGCCACGTATGACCACGACAAAAACCCGGCTACGCCCGAAAAAGCCTGGCCCGATGTCTATAAACGATATGCCACGCTCTGCCGCCGAATCGACGATGGGGTAGGCGACATTCTGCAATTGTTGACCGATTTGAAAATAGACCGGAATACGCTGGTTGTCTTTACATCTGACAACGGGCCGTCTATCGAGTCATACCTGAAAGAAGAGTACGAACCCACCTTTTTTAACAGCTTTGGCCCGTTCGATGGTATCAAGCGCGATGTCTGGGAAGGTGGACTTAGAATGCCCACGCTGGTACAGTGGCCCGGCCGGATTGCGCCCAAAGGGATTATTGACAAACCCAGTGCGCTTTATGACTGGCTGGCTACGTTTGCCGATGCGGCCCAAATTGCCGCCCCCGCCCGCACCGACGGTGTGTCATTGCTGCCATTGCTGACCGGCAAAGGTCAGCAACGCGAAAGCCTGGTTTATATCGAGTACGAAAACAACGGCACTACACCCGGTATTGAAGAGTTCGCACCCAATCATCGGGGTAGAAAGCGGAACCAGATGCAGAAAATCCGGCTGGGAGATTTTGTAGGGGTACGCTACGACATCAAATCTGGCGACGACAATTTCGAGATCTATAACGTAGTGACGGATCCGCAGGAGAGTCGGAATCTGGCGAACGAAGCGAGCTATCAGCTCATGCAGAAAACGTTTAAAGAACGGGTAACCCAGGTGCGCCGACCCGACCCGGAATCCCCCCGCCCGTATGATCTGACCCCCATGGCAGCCGTAGACGGTACAGAGCTGGCCCCCGGCCTAAGCTGGTCAGTCTATGAAGGGCCGTTTCCGTGGGTGTCTGATCTGGTTGGTTATCAGGCTACAAAATCGGGCATCAGGCCGGATACTGACCTGGCCAGTTTAGGGACAGAAGCGGGTATGATTTGTCTGGAAGGCTATGTCAGCATACCCAAAGATGGCACGTATCAGTTCAGCATAAGTGGAAATGGCAGTTATTTATTTCGGCTGCACAACGCCCTGGTCCTTGACCGCAGCTTCCCTGACCAGACCAGTCTGAGGCTTCCGCTTTCTGCCACGGTCAGTTTGAAAGCGGGCTACCATCCCTTCAAGATATACTACCATCACAACGGAAAGGGAAAGCCCAGCCTCAACTGGGCCTGGCAGGCCGATGGAATTCCTGAACAGCCCGTTCCGCCTACCGCCTTGTTTCACTCAGTTAAGGCAACAAAGGCTACGCACCGGCCCTGACTTTCAATCGTGCGAATGAGTTGCGAACAGGTTTACCTACCGCAATACCCACCGAAGGCATTCGTCAACGCAGTTTTTTGAAATGCCGAATCATTTCACCGTAGCCGAGACCCAGGTTCAGCCCCGTTACCGCCTGTGTTATTCGTTTGGTTCTGGTAGAATCGGTCTTCGCTGATTCAATCCAGTTACTGAAGTAATTCTGGTGGCCTTTTGGCAGACTATTAAAAAAATCGAGCGCAGCCGGGTCATCGGTCAGGCAAGTCATCAAATCAGCCGACAGCAACATTGGTGAGTCGTCGTAATCCAGTTCAACCCGCACCATCGCACCCGCTTCTTTTCGCAGACCGCGTCGCATGGTGGCGTTGATGGCCATGATAAACGCGCTGCTTACATCCTTGTCCTTACCCACCGGCACGAGGGCAACCTGGTCAATGGCGAAGGCGTCAAGCGTGCCGCGCACCCGAAACGACGTTTTCTGGCCGGGCCGCAGTTCGTTCGATATATTGTCGGGGATCTCGATGTAGGTCCAGCCGGTTTTCTCGCCTTTCGGGCCGAATCGCTGGAGAAGTGTGGTGAAGGTGTGCATGATGTTCAGGCGTATTGGTCCAGCATGGTTTGTAGTGACACCCGCATTTCCTGCACCAGACTGGCGGGTTCCAGAATGGTCAGGTGTTCGCCGTAGGAGCGCAGGTGCATGAGCAGGTCGCGGTTGGGAGCCAGCCGAAGCCGTACTACGCAGGCATCGGGCGTGTCTGTCAGCACCTCCTGCGTCTGGTGAATGGGCTTGGCTTTTATGTAGCGGCCAAACAGCGGACTGAACGACAACACGATGTTTTCGACCGGACCGTGGCTATCGGTAATGCCGTAGATATGCTCAAAAATCTCGCTTACGTTGGTCAGCACGGCGGGTGGTACGTCGCAGGGGTCATCCAGAATTTCGAGTTCGCTCATGCGGTCAAGGGCGAAGGTTTTCTCACCTCCGCTGGCGGCATCGTAGCCAATGACATACCAGCTATCCTGCACCTCGCGCAACAGCAAAGGGTGCAGCAACCGCAGTTTCGGGCGTTCGGGTTCGATTGGTCGGCCCGGTTTTTTTCGCCGGGCGGCCAGACCCAGGCCAGCTACCGCGTCGTCATGTTTAAGGTATCGGAACGCCACCTGCCGGTTCCGGTTCACGGCCCGAATCAGGACGGGTACATACTGCCGGTTGCCACCCAGAATTTTCTCTTCTACGTAGACAATCCGGCGCGATGGAGGCACTACGCTGTCGCTTTTTACCTCGCGAATGATGTCGAGGCTTTGTCGCACTTTTTCCAGCGCATTGGTCAGCTCGTCGGCTACAGTGGCTCCCTGCGTAGCGGCCAGCACCTCACGGGCGTAGTCGAGGGCGTCCATGTCGTCGGGGCTAAGCATGAGGTTCAGCAACCGAAACTGCGGATTACTGTAAAAATAACCATTCGCCCGTTTGTCATATTCAATGGGTGCGTCATGGTCTTCGCGCATCCGCTGGATATCTTTCTCGAGCGACGAGATGGACCGGATACCGCATTTGTCCTGGCATAGTTCAAACAGCTGTTGCTTGGAATACCGGCGCGGGTACCGGCTGATGACCTCGTCGATGAGCCGGTAACGTTGGAAAGCAGAGCGGGTTATAGGCATTTGGGAGTTGTTTGAAGGGTTATTACGCAGAGAGAAAAGGGGAGACACGCAGAGAAGTTAAGAAAAAAAACCGCTGCGTATCTTTCTTTTTCTCTCTGCGTAATAGCTCTTTTCCCCAAAGCAACGAAAAAATTTCGACAACGTAAATAGATTACGTTTTAGGGTATTCATCTTTGAGTCGGACAATCACTTACGACTCTTATGAACCTTACGCAACGTCCGCGCTCAAACGCCCACAGTACCCCCGCTTCCGTGAAGAGGCCATCGCTCTCGACACGCCAACTGGTCGATCTTGAACTCGGCCTGTACCTCCTCGACCGGCTCCGGCCCGATGCGCCCCCCACAGCCCTGCCTGCGCTCCTTACCGACGCGCCCATCCGCCACAGTCTGACGCCCCAGCAGCACAAGTATTTACACCGCGCCCGGCTGATCCTGTCCCGCTTCACGAACCCAACGCACTGGCAAACACTGCTCGACGCCTACGCAGCTGCCCCCGCCGACGCATTGGCCTACGATCTCTGCCCCCACTACAGCCGCTTCTCCGAAAAAACCGTCGGCTTCGCCCGTAACCGAATTGGCATCCTGCGCAAACTGCTCTCGTGATCTTGAATCAAACACAGAGTAACGGAGAATTACACAAAGGGTACGAATAAAGACAAGCGTAATAATTTCTATCTTCTCTGTGAAAGTCTCTGTTTCTCTGTGTTGGAGAAAATAATTTTCACAACGTAAAAAGATTACGCTCTTAGGGTGCCATCTTTGATACGAACATCGCGTAAGCGGACAACAAACAACAACGACTATGAACACGCTTCTTTCCACCGCTCCCGTTGCCAAACCGGTTCTTGCTGGCCTTTTGCGCTGGCAGGAGCCGCTGGCAACGCGGCTGCGCTTTCGGCACGCCCTGCCCGGCATGGTGGCCAACCGACTTCTGAACGTAGAACTGGGCCTGTACCTGATGGCCGAACTGCTACCTTTGGCCCCTCCCCAGGCCCTGCCCGATTTGCTCAACGGTCTCGGTGCGGCCTATAAGCAGCGGCCTATCTGGTCACCCCGGCAGCACCGCGCCCTGAGCCAGGCCCGCCGGTTACTCGCTCCCTACCAAAACCACGTAGCCTGGTTTCGGGCACTGGAAAAATACGCGACCCTCGCTCCTGACCTGCGGGCCTTTACCCTCCGAGGCACCCTGCGTAGCGACGTCAGCGGGTATATTCTCCGCGAGCGTGTAGCCCTGTATAACGGTGCGCTGGCGTAATGGTCAGTAATAACGACTGTCAGAATAGATAATGCAAAAAGGGGTCACTCATCGCGAGCGGCTCCTTTTGCGTGTGTTTAAGCGGGTAATTTTCTCCTACCGCATCAATTCATCAAACGTGATGCTGACGTAATAGAGCCCGCCAACCCGGGCCAAGCCGTAGCCCTGCGCGTAATACTGGTTCAGGATATTTGTACCGCCCAGTTTCACGACTGATTTGAACGCGGGTACTTTATACGATACCTGCGCATCGAGGCTACTCCAGGACGGTAGCCAAATGTCGCCCCCCGTAGTCCCCTGCTCTACCCACATCTGGTCGGTCCAGCGGTAGGTGAGCGTGGCACCGAGTCGGTCGGTCAGGCGGGAATTGGCTAAGCTGATGTTATACCGGTTTTCGGGCGAGATAAAGAAATTACGACCCAGCTGAGACACTTCCGGATTGCTCATTTTCCGTTTTTCGATGGGTGTACCTGCCTGATCAGCACGAACATTACCCCGGGCATCGCGCAGGGTGATGAGGCCGGTTTGCCAGGCATAGTTTCCGCTCAGGGTATAGCCCCGGCCCAGGCCATATTCCAGCCCGATGCCCGCACCCCGTACAAAAATCTCGTTTGTGTTGTTAAAATTCACCTGTAATGAGCGGTAGTTGGCAGGTGAGAGCAGAGCCAGCGGACCATCGGTTAGCTTTAACAGCTGATACACGTTCTGGGCAGCAATGAAATCGGTGTAGCGACTGCCGAAATAGTACGCATCGACATACAGCCTGTTATTAATGAGTGTTTTGTAGCCAATCTCCCAGGTTTTTATTTTCTCGGTTGTGAACTGACTCGGGTCAATACGAAACGTTTGCGGGGCCACAGCAGTACCAGAACTGGCTATGTAGGGCTGTACCTCAGTTTCCAGATAGCCCGGATTGGTGTTCAGTCCGGCTCCGTTGTAGGCCTGCGGTAACCCGCCAATCTCGCCCGCCAGACCAGCCGGGGGTACAGCAAACAACTGCCCCGGTGCCGGATTTCGAAACGCCGACTGCCACGATCCACGCAGGTTGTGCACACCATAACTTACTACTGCCGACGCCCTCGGCGTAAATCCACCCGTCAGGTACTGGTTCTTGTCGTAGCGCAGGGCCAGCGTTGGTTTTACGGTTAGCACACTCGCACCCAACGGTACAGGCAATTCTTTCGATGCCTGTACATACGCCCCGAACTCGTTAATGGTGTATTCTGAACCGTCGGCCCGGCGCGGAAACGCCGTACCGCCCGACTCCAGCACGTACCGGCGCAAACTTGACCCGGCCAGTAACTCAACTTTATCGTTCAGCAGCGAGGTGAAATTATACATACCCTCGTAGTGCCACAGCTGCGAATTATCCCGGAATCGCAGCCCTTTCGCACCCCTGAAACCCGGAATAGTATCGGTATTGAACGTATTGGCAAACGAATCGCGCACCCGGTTGAAATCAGCCGAGCCAGGCAGGTAGCGGCTCCGGTCAGCCACGGCACGGGCCTGATCAATACCGAACTTGTTTTCGATATAGACTTGACCAAACTCGTTAGCCCACTGATTGAGTGATTTCCAGGCGTTGTTGACAGCCCGCGCTGTTTGGCCAATGTTCCAGCCCTCGGCGCGTTGCTGCGTCGTGTAAGCCCGCACAAAGAAATTATCGCCCCGCACCTCAGCCTTGAACTGATTGCGCCGGTAGTCGGGGAAATACTCGCGAAAGCCCGCCGTGCGGATCAGGTTGCCATTCCCGTAATACCAGCCCACCAATGCCTGAATTTTATCCGTCAGTTTATAATGTAGCGACACGTTAGCCCGGTTGTTGAAAACCCGCCCATTATTACCCAGTACGTCCAGCTCGGTATAGCCGGTACGGGTCACGAGTTTATTCTGCAACTGTGAATTGGCGTAGTTTGCCGGATACCGAAACGCCCCGCCATTATTGATATCGTCGCCGTAGATGTTCACGCCATCGTACTCGAAGTTGGTATTCGGATTATTATTCGATACGTACCCCACGCCCGTTGCTACATTGCCCCGGCGCGGGTCGGTGGCGAAGAAATTGGTGCGGGCACGGGTCGAGCGGTCGTCGTAATTATCGGCAATGAAATCAGTGCCGGTCAACCGCTGAAAACTTACCTTAAACGCCAGGCGTTCGCTAATTTGCTTCGCGTAGCGAATACCGTAATCAGCATATCCTTTTGGGCCAAAACTCTGCTTACCAACATTATTCATACCCACCTTCACCTGCGCACTCAGGCCCTGGTACGTAAACGGATTTTTGCTCGTGGTCAGCATCAGCCCCTGCAACGCGTCCGGTCCGTACAACGCCGACGACGCGCCCGGAATTAGTTCGATACTCTCGATGTCGAGGTCTGAAATGCCCGCTACCGACCCAAAACCAAACCCCAGCCCCGGCGAACGGTTGTCCATGCCGTCGGTAAGCTGTACGAAGCGGTTATTATTATTAGCCCCAAAACCCCGCACGTTTACTGATTTGAAGGTCAGGCTCTGCGTCAGTAAATCAACGCCTTTCAGATTCTGCAGTACATCGTAAGGTGTAGCTGCCGGGGAGTTAGCCAGTTGCCGTACGCCCAGTTTCTCAACCGTTACGGCGGCTTTGCGAATGTCTTCCGGCACCCGGCTGGCTGCCACTACGACTTCGTCGGTCAGGATGGCCTCTTCAACCATTCGTATGTCAATAGCCCGAAAGTTAATACCCCGTACAAACACGTTTTCGCGCCGATAGCCAATGAACGATGCCGTGACCGTTACGGGCAGGAGCCGGCTGGTTAGGAGCGAAAACCGACCATCTGCCTGCGTAATAGTGCCGTCGTTGGTACCACGAACGAGGATGGTTACACCCGTCAGCGGTTGCCCCTGCGCATCGGTTACGCGGCCCGCCAACGTAACGCCCGACGCGTTCGTCTGCGCCCAGCCGGTAGCTACCACGAATAGCATGGTAAAAAGAAAAAAGTACTGTTTCATCAAGTTAGTTGGAAAAAAACATAAACGCGGCTGTTGAGACCAAATGTACATAATTGACCCGTACAGCTGGTAAAAGCCCATTAACTGGCCACATTACGTCATGTATTATAGCCAGATAATACAGCTCACCAAGGTTAGTCCGGCCGGGTGTGTATCGGGTATTGAACAGGTTCGAGGCTCCGGGTTTGAACGTCAAGAACGGGTTTGGAAAGCCGGGCCGTAAGCTGCGCATCTACGGCCTGGTAAGCCGGAACCAGGCCATTAGCTAATTTGCCACAGAAACCGGTCCTGCCAGCGCCATACCACATTGCACCCAACGTAACAAATCACCTCCCGGTTGCCAAAGCTGATAGTACTCCTCAATAGGGAATAAAATGAGCGTATGTTTGACTTCAACATCCAAATCATATGCTCCCCCTGTTTAACCGCTATATCTCCTCAAAAAAAGCTGGCATCCTGCTGTCAAGCTCAATAAATAAGCGTAATTCGCGGTTTAACATACTGAACACCCAACTAATGTCGTCACGCTGCTCCGCGCTTCTGAGCGCCTTTTTTGTACTGGTTTCGCACTCTTCACTTTTTGCACAAAACCAGTCGGCACAAATTAAAATGACTGGCCTGGTCAAACATCCGCTTTCCCTGACCATCGATAGTCTTAGACATTTACCATTAAAAGCAGGGGGGCCAATCAACATCGTTGGTTCATCGGGGCAGGTTCGACGCGTTATTACGTCGTTTCGGGGCGTGTTACTGCGCGATTTGCTCGACCGGGTAGGCATTGATATGGCTAATCCGAAAGAAAAGGGGAAATATTATGTGATAGCCCGTGCTACGGACGGCTATACAGCCGTATTTGCCTACAATGAGCTGCTCAACAACCCAACCGGGCAGCAAACGTTTATTCTATTCGAGGAAAACGGTAAGCCTATTGTCGACGATGGCGCGTTCGTGCTACTCACTGCCAATGACACCGTTACCGGAGCGAGGCATGTGAAGTGGCTTAACCAGATTGAGGTTAGGAAAGTCGAGTGAGCGATTATTGAAAATAGCCAATTATCTCACCGTACTCCAGAATATGGCCCTGCATAGCATCCATTACGGTTTGCTTGTCAGGTGCGTCGTCCAGTGTAATCGGCTGGTCAAGGGCGTACACCCGGAATATATAGGCGTGGCGCCCGATGGGCGGGCAGGGGCCGATGTATGCCAGACTACCTGTACCGTTCTTACCAGCTTTTCCACCCAGCATTCGTAGTTGCTCAGTTGTTACCCCTTCGGGTAAACTCCCGACCGAAGCGGGCAGGTTATACAGCACCCAATGTGACAGATTATAAAGCGGAAAATCGGGCGATGGTACGTCGGGGTCGGTCATTAGCACGGCGTATGCTTCGGCGTCCGTCGTGCTTCCCTCCCAACTTAGTGCGGGCGAAGCTTCATTCCCTTTGCAGGTACAGTTAATGGGCATGTCTCCCTCCGGCGGAAATGAACTGCTCGACACAGCCAGTGTCTTTTTAAGCCCGGCATGGTAGGCCTGTTCGTGATCGTGCTGACGTTTGGCGTTTATCCGCATACCGATAGCTACTACTCCTATCAGCAACAGTAATCCCAAAAGAATTTTACCTGTCAATTTCATAAAAAAAGCCGGTCAGGTACATGTGTATCCGACCGGCTAAATAAAGCAAAGTTTGTCAGTATTAGGCTATCTTGGCTTACATACATCAATTAAGCAGCCTAACTACGCAGCCCGGCGCAACACATTCCGTGTCGGTTGTTGCGTATGGCGGGCTTCGTCAATGACCTGCTCTGACACCATGCCGAGGTGATTAGCGCGTTTCAGGACGTATTCAAATGGCAGGTTGAAATAGTTAGCTACCTCGTTACGGAACGATTCTGGAAACTTCGACAGGCGCAAACCAAAGAATTTACGAACCTCTTCTTCAGACAGCATTGCCGACAATGCCGTGCGTTCAGCTTCCATAAGCAATTCGATTTTCGACAGGTTCAAGTGCGCCAGCCCGACTGCTGCCGTGAGTATATTCAGAAACAGATTTCTGTACATGGCTGACAGTTCGGCGGGCAGAATAACCCAGCCCTGTTCACGGAACGTAGCCGCAAAACCCGTCAGTCCCTGCTCACCCCGAATTTCACCACCAATCAGCTCAGCCGGAAACTGAAGACGGTTCGTGTCAGCGTCGAGTTTCTTCATCCGAAACACGATGGCTTCGATAGGGCTTTTAGTGAACAGTAAATCGGTGGGCAGAACGTGGTTAGCCTCCCACTGGTCCGTCATGCGCAGAAACAGAACTTCATTGACAGGCAGGTTCTCGGGGCTGCCAAGACTAACCAGCATTTGCCGAAAATTAGCCAGAAAATCAATCTGAAGCTGTCCGGGATTAGAGCGTACTCGTTTCATACAGTTAAGGATGCTAAATTTCTGACCATAAGCCAGTTAGCCAGAACTTATTAGAAGATTGCTGCTTGAGTTTTATCCAGTAAATATACAAAAAAATGCGTTTAACAGCAAGTACTGCCCTGCGCCCAAACAGCCTAGTCTTGAGCTGTAGTACGGCAAAAAAACGTGCTGATTTTTGCCGTACTAATTCCGTTATGAAACGCTTTTGAATACCTCTTCCTCCACAAAGGGCTGATTACGCACACGCTTACCGGTCGCTTTAAAAATGGCGTTGGCCACGGCGGCACCTGCCGGAGGTAGCGCGGGTTCGCCCAGGCCCGTCGGCGACATGCCATTATTAACGAACTGCACCTCAACCTCGGGGATATCATTCAATCGAATGAGTCTGAATTTATCAAAATTAGTCTGTTCTGGTACACCTTCCTTAAACGTCAGGTTTCCGAACATAGCATGGCCGATTCCGTCAACCACGGCTCCTCTAACCTGCTGCTGAGCCCCGCTTTGATTGATGACTATACCACAATCCACAGCTGCATAAATTTTCTTCAACATGGGCTTATTCTTCTGCATAACCACCTCGCCCACTTGGGCTACGTAAGATGAATGAGAGAAATACACGCTGAATCCCTGCGCCACCGGCTTACCGTCCGTTCCTTTCTTCTCACCCCAACCCGACTGCTTCACGGCCAGGTCAATGACAGCTTTCATTCGGTCGATATCGTATTTGATGGCCCCAACGGGTTTCTGTTTGGCTTTATCGAGCAACGCCAGCCGAAACTGCACGGGGTCTTTCCCAGCGGCCTGCGCCACTTCATCAAAAAATGCCTGTTCAGCAAAAGCCAGAAAATTGGTGATGGGGGCTCGCCATGGTCCCGTCGTAACCGGCGATTTAGCATAGTCGACCGTATCTATCAGCAGATTATCAACGGCACCAGCGGGAAAATTATCTTCACGTGTCGAATTACCCGATTTGATACCAACACCCCGTAGTTTATAGCCAGTCATATTGCCATCGGCATCAAGCGCGGCCTCAAACCGGTACCGAACGGCGGGTCTGTAACTACCTCCGCCCATATCGTCTTCGCGGGTCCAGATCAGCTTAACCGGCGCATTTACGTGTTTAGATACCTGCACGGCCTCTACCACATAATCAGCCTGCAACCGCCGACCAAAACCACCCCCCATACGCGTCATATCAACGCTAACTTTATCGGGCGATATCCCAAGTAGTTTGGCCGTCTCGTTACGGGCACGCTCCGGCGTCTGGGTCGGGCCAACAAGTTCGGCACGTTCAACCCCGGCAGGGCCAGACTGTACGTGAGCGAAGAAATTCATCGGCTCCAGTGCGTTATGCGGCAAAAATGGACACTGGTATTCAGCTTTAATAACCTTGGCTGCCGATGCGAACGCAGCGGCTACATCGCCATCTTTCCGTCGAACAGTAGCGTCTTTACTATCCAGCAACTCTCGGAAAATACGGTCATGGTCAGACGAACTTTCTACAGCATCGGTTTTCTCCCAGTCAATTTTCAGCGCGCTTTTCGCTTTGCGCACCTGCCAGGTCGATTTTCCGACCACAGCTACATTATTATCGAACGAAAATACGTCGACGATGCCAGGCATCGACTTAATAACCGCTTCATTGAACGATTTTAGTTTGTATCCAAAAGCAGGACGCTGCAACATAGCAAACAGCATCCCATCTCGGTAGAAGTCTATCCCGAACAGCGGTTTACCGGTCAGGATTTTTGGATTGTCAACGTTTTTTACCGTGCTACCGATGAGCGTAAAGTCTTTCTCATCTTTCAACTTTACATCATTAGGAACGGGTAACTTACCAGCTTCAGTAGCCAGATCGCCGTAGCTAAGTTTCCGCTTGGTGGGTTGGTGGATAACTATACCCACTTCTGTCTTACACTCGGATACGGGTACTGACCAGCGTTTGGCTGCTGCTTCTACGAGCATCTGCCGGGCCGTAGCGCCTGCTTCACGCAACCGTTTCCATGAGTGTGGAATCGAACCACTGCCACCCGCTACCTGCCGTTGAAATTTTTTTGTGTCCAGCGGAGCCTGCTCAACTACAACCTTCGTCCAGTCAGCGTCGAGTTCTTCAGCTACGATAATGGGAAACGCAGTTTTAATACCCTGCCCCACTTCAGGGTTTGGCGACAAGATTGTGATAACACCCGTTGGGCTAATTGACAGAAAGCTATTGAAATCAATTGCGGTTGCAGTTGCCGAAGCGCCGTCTGCAACCGCAATTGATGTAGCAGCTTCAGAATCGGCCCAGTTGAACCCTAAGACTAACCCTCCCCCGGCCGTAGCTGCTATCTTCAGGAAACTACGTCTGCTTTCATTCGAAATAGTGGCCATGCTCAGTTACGTTTAGGAGTTGATGAAGTTAGGTCAGATGCCTTTTTTACAGCATCGCGGATGCGGTGGTACGTACCGCAACGACAAATGTTGCCACTCATAGCCGCATCAATTTCGTCGGTAGTTGGCTTGGGCGTATGTTTCAGAAAAGCAGCCGCCGTCATCATCTGTCCAGCCTGGCAGTATCCACACTGTGGCACGTCAATCTCATCCCAGGCACGTTGGACTGGATGATCACCCGTAGCCGACAGCCCTTCGACCGTGGTGATTTTTGCATTGCCGATGGCTGACACCGGCAAAACGCAAGAACGGGTAGCTTCGCCGTCAAGATGAACGGTACAGGCACCGCACTGTGCAATACCACAACCGTATTTTGTACCAACGAGTCCAAGAGAGTCACGCAGTACCCACAAAAGTGGGGTATCGGCGTCCACATCAGCTTTAAGCTGGCGACCGTTAACTGTTAATTTGTAAATAGCCATTGCTTACTAAGGGTAATGAGTTCAGCAAGTTAAGCATTACATCGATTGACATTCAAACAAACAGGGTAGAAACTTGTAAAACTTATAAAATGCAAAAAGCCGTTGTCGTACCGACAACGGCTTTCGCTTTCAAATAACAGCAGGTGGCACCTTCCTACTCTCCCACCTGTGACGGCAGTACCATCGGCAGTACGGGGCTTAACGGCTCTGTTCGGAATGGAAGAGGTGAACACCCGCCTTACCAG
>Ga0123337_10000815_pt1 | contig 47014 bp, 41 predicted proteins | sample frozenSSSSmetaG_FD_89792 | JGI IMG/M metagenome (GOLD analysis project Ga0123337, IMG submission 89792) | Glacier valley bacterial and archeal communities from Borup Fiord, Nunavut, Canada, to study Microbial Dark Matter (Phase II) -... | ecosystem: Environmental > Aquatic > Freshwater > Ice >... | reverse complement strand
TGCCGGAAATGGCCAGGGTTTCAAGTGTATTGAGTTCAGAAATTACTTTTAGCTGGTCAGCATCCAAGTCAGTGAAGTTCAGTTGAAGCTCTTCCAGATGTTTGAAGTCCTTCAAAAACTTGAGATCAACACCAGTCAAAGGCATCTTGTTTAGACTAAATCGAACGATTTGGTCACTGACTATATTTAGGTCAGAAAGTGATTTAGGTGGAAAAGCGGAGATACCAAAATAGGAGACATCCAAAGCTGGAGACTCTGGGAAAAGAGCCTGAACAGATCTGTATGAAGTGTTTAATTCCTGAATATCGTCTTTGTCAGCAGCGTCAAAGAAATAGATTTTATTTCCTTCAAACTTCACAGAAGCCAATTGGTAGAGCTCATTTTTAGCAGGAAGCGTAACCAGCTTTTGTTCAAAACTAGCACCAGAGGCAACCCATTCACTTAAAATCAGAAACTCTTCTTCAGTCAATTGAGTCTTGTTCTTAGGAGGCATATGTTTCTTGTCATCCTCAGGAAGATTGATTCGCTGGATTAACATGGATTTCTCGAAATCACCTGCAAGTACAAATGGCCCTGATTTTCCGCCTTTTTGCAAGCCTTCGATTTGATCCATTCTTAGCTCGCCTTTAATTTTTCCTTCTTTATGGCAACTGATGCATTTTGCCTGTAAAATCGGCTGAACTACATGTTCAAAAATTTCAGCCTCAGCCAAGGGAATTACTTCAATTTCATTTGACTGTATGGGAGCCAGAAGAAAATCTTCCCCATGTGTCAATCCTGCTCCCCAATGACCTGTAGCAATAATTGCGATGGCGAGAGCTACACTGGAAAGGCGAATGAAATTAGCTTTGATAGATCTGAAAAAATAAAGCAAAACACAGCCTCCGAAAACTACCAGTCCTCCCCATTTGTGCCAAGTGAGTATCTCTCCGGTATATTCTTCCTGAGCCAGAATCAGCCCTGCCAACACAGTGATTCCTGCAAAATTACAGCCTGCGAGAAAGCTGATTTCTCCTATTTCTCTGATCTCAGGTTTTTTGTCAATTCCTGGAATCCAGAAAAAGAGCAATCCCATTAAGAGCAATACAATAGGGAAGTGCAAAAGTATAGGATGGCTTCTGCCGACAACCTGTAGCCAGTCGGGTAACACCAGAGAATTTCCCGCAAGGGTAATGATGAGTGTGAGGCCTATCCAGACAAAAAGGGTGTTTTCCAGAATAGATCTGATCGAAGAAATCTTGAGCATATTGATTCTAAGCAATTAAGTCTTTTACTACTTTGCCAGAGACATCCGTCAGGCGATATCTTCTTCCTAGGTGTTTGTATGTCATGCGCTCGTGATCAATTCCCATAAGATGAAGGACGGTAGCTTGGAAATCATGAACGTGCACAGGGTTTTCGGTGATGTTGTAGCCAAATTCATCTGTCTCGCCATAGACCATTCCAGACTTCACTCCGCCGCCTGCCATCCATATTGAGAATGCACGAGGATGGTGATCACGACCATAGTTATCCACCAAGATTTTTCCTTGGCAATAATTCGTTCTCCCAAATTCTCCACCCCAGATTACCAGCGTTTCATCCAGTAAACCTCTTTGCTTTAAATCTGTAATCAAAGCAGCTGAGGCCTGATCCACATCTTCTGCCTGAAGTCTCATTTCATTTGGCAAATTACCATGCTGATCCCAACCTTGGTGGTAGAGTTGAACGAATCGAACGCCGCTCTCAGACAGTTTTCTAGCCAAAAGACAATTGGCAGCATAGGTGCCTGGAACCAAGCAATCTGGTCCGTAAAGTTTGATGATACTCTCTGGCTCCTTGGAAATATCAGTCATTTCCGGAACGGCTGTTTGCATACGATAAGCCATTTCATATTGCTTTACTTTCGCGGAAATCTCAGGATCATTAAATTGCTGCATGCTTAAATTATTCATCTCAGCAATCTGATCTATCATTTTCCTTCTTTCGGCGCGACTCATTGATTCCGGGTCTTTGAGATAAAGGACTGGGTCTTCAGAATTGGAAAACTGAACGCCTTGGTGAGTGGCGTCTAAGAAGCCATTACTCCAAAGCTTAGAATAAACCCCTTGTCCGTTGCCACGTCCACGACTAAGTAAAACAGAAAATGCGGGAAGATTACTATTCTCAGATCCTAATCCGTAGCTCAACCAAGACCCCATACTTGGACGGTTTCCTACTTGAGCACCTGTCTGGAAAAAAGTAAGTGCAGGATCATGATTGATCGCATCAGTATGCATGGATTTCACGATACAGATATCATCGACGATTCCGGCTGTATGTGGAAAAACCTCTGATATCCAGGCTCTTGATTCTCCATATTGGTCAAATTTGTAGTGAGAACCTACCAAAGGAAAGGAGGTTTGACCAGCGGTCATTCCGGTGAGTCGCTGCGTTCCACGAATAGATTCAGGAAGTTCTTCTCCCATTCTCTTATTCAAAAGAGGCTTATAATCAAATGATTCCAATTGACTTGGAGCACCATTTTGAAATAGATAAATAACCCTTTTCGCCTTTGGTGCAAAATGAGGAAGTGCCTTCATCATAGCTTCTTCGGCCTCAGCTTTTCCAGAAAAAAGGTCAGGAACCAATAGAGATCCCAGTGCTAGACTTCCAACCCCAAGGCTAAGTCTGGAAAGGAATTTCCTTCGATTGTGATTTAGTCCTTCTTCTAATATTTCCTTTTCCATATCAACTCTTGGTAATGGTTTCTTCCAGATTATAAATACTCACGATCACTTGCATGAGCGCTGCGGTTTCTGGATTGATATTTTTTTCTTCCAGTGGATATTCACCTACACTTAAAGTAGGGAGCACCTGGTCTGGATTTTCACTGAATCTCTCTAATTGATCTTTGTAATACGAAAGTAGAATTGACTTTTCCTTACTGCTCAAATCCCTGCAAACGATACGTTTGAAAGAGGTGGAAATAGCATTTTCCCCATCCTTGTATTCGTCCCACATTTTGCCAGCCAGTACACGGGATGCTTCCAAAATCATTGGATCATTCATCATCACTAGTGCTTGTAATGGCGTATTTGTTCTGCTTCTTCCTATCTCACATCGATCACGATTACTGGAATCAAATATGATCGCCTTAGGCGGTGGGACAGTAAGTTTAATAAAATTGTATAGACCTCTACGGTAGAGTTTATCACCCTTATCCTGAACATATGTTGCCAAAACTCCTCTTCCAGAGGTAGCAGCTTCCCAAATTCCTTCTGGCATATATGGCTTAAGACTTGGACCTCCCAGTGTTCTTACTAAAAGTCCACTGCTAGCAAGTACCAAGTCCTGAATGTTTTCTGCAGGTAATCGAAGGCGGGGTGCTCTAGCCAAATATAAATTGTCAGGATCTGTATTGAGATGCTTTTCAGTAATTACAGCTGACTGCTTATAGGTAGCAGAGCTAAGAATTTGCTTCATCAGGCGCTTGATGTCCCAACCATTTTCCATAAAGTCAACTGCCAACCAGTCCAATAACTCAGGATGTGTAGGAAGATCTCCCTGCATACCAAAATCACCAGCAGACTTGACTATGCCTTGACCGAAAATCTCTTGCCACATCAGGTTCACAAATACTCTAGCTGTCAGGGGATTTTCTCTTGCAGTGATCCATTTTGCCAAGCCCAGACGATTCTTTTCAAGGTCGTCCGGGAATTCCATAATGGAACTAGGAGTGGAGGGCTCCACCTCCGTAGTAGGTGCATCATACACACCCCGATCGAGAATGTACGTTGGTCGCTGCTCATCTAGTTCTCCCATCACAGAGATGCTTAATTTGGATGTGTCAGCGTAATTAATAAAGCTGAGGATGCCTGATAAATCTTCCTGATCTACCCATAAAATTGGTGTTTTAGCAGGTTTGGATTGAGAAACGTCCCCTTGGTATCCTTTTTCAGGTGTATTATTGAAAAAGGCAAACATCTCATAATACTCTTTCTGCGAAAATGGGTCGTACTTATGATCATGACACTGGGCACACTCTATTGTGATTCCCAAAAGCCCTTTACTTACTGTATTTGTTTTGTCAAGTACATATTCGATTCGGTATTCCTCGTCGATTACGCCTCCTTCTTCTGTGTATTTGTGATTTCTATTGAAGGCTGTCGCCAAAATCTGTTCTTTGCTTGCATCAGGCAAAAGGTCTCCCGCAAGTTGCCATGTGACAAATTGGTCATAAGACATATTTTCGTTGAATGCATGAATCACCCAATCCCGATAAGGCCACTGAGTTCGGATATTATCGTCCTGATAGCCATAGCTATCTGAATATCTTGAAATATCCATCCAGAGAATTGCCATTTTCTCTCCAAAACCTGGATCATCTAATAAGCCTTCCAATAAATCTTCATAGGAAAGTTTACCAGTGAAATCTCCAAATCTATCCAAAACTTCGGGACTTGGTGGGAGTCCTGTTAGATCTAGACTTGCCCGCTTGATCAGTTCATTAGGTTTAGCTTCAGGATTAGGTTTAAGGCCTTTTTCCTTCATTTTCTTCAAAGCAAAGCGATCTATTTCATTGAGGGTCCAGTCAGTTTCTTCGGGGAGGGGGGATTTTTCTGCAGGTACGAAAGCCCAGTGTGGTTCATATTTAGCACCTTGCTCGATCCACGTTTTGATCAGCTGGATTTCAGTATTGGATAAGGCAAGATTAGATTCTGGAGGAGGCATGAGCTCTCCTGGGTCTTCGGAAGTGATTCTATGGTAGACCGTTGATTCTTCTAAGTTCCCAGGCTTAATCACAAAATGATTTGGATCTTCTTTCAGCGCAGCATAAGCACCAGCTTCGGTGTCCAGACGTAGGTCAGATTCGCGTTTGTTAGCGTCTGGGCCATGACACGCAAAGCATTTGTCAGAAAGAATAGGGCGAATATGAAAGTTATAGCTGACTTGTTCAATTCCCGAAACTTGTATTTCATTGGACTGCTTTGAGTTACAACTGAAAATTGCCAATCCAAAGCTAGAGAAAGCTAGAAGTCTAAATATATTGGGATACGCCATTTTTGGGTCAAATCGATAGTTAAATCACTCTCAAACTAGCGATAATTTGGACAAAAGCTGTCCTGATAGTAGAATTATTCTTTTGCTTTTTTGACAAAAGGAAAAAAACTTAACCAAAAATATTAATGAATAGAAAAACGTTTTGTGATATTTAAAGAAAAATGTTTTTAGAAATCATATTGAAATACCTGTACCTATAAACAGAAAAAGCTGCCCAGTTGGACAGCTTTTCTATATATTAAGGTATTTAAATTATCCTTTTATAACTGAGAAGTCAAAGTCTTCCAAGAATTTCGTGGTGAAATTTCCTGCTTTGAACTGCTCATTTTCTAATAGCGCGATGTGGAAAGGAATGGTGGTTTTGATACCGTCAATTACAAATTCCTCAAGAGCTCGTTTCATTCTCACAATTACCTCTTCTCTTGATTGCCCGCTGACAATCAGCTTTGCAATCATGGAGTCGTAATTAGGAGGAATCACATAGCCTGCATATACATGCGAATCAATTCTCACACCACGTCCACCAGGTACATGAAGGTTTTGAATCTTTCCAGGACTTGGTCTGAAACCATGAGTAGGATCCTCTGCGTTGATTCTACATTCCATAGCATATAGCTTAGGATAGTAATTTCTTCCAGAAATAGTCTCGCCTGCAGCCACTTTGATTTGTTCTTTGATCAAGTCAAAATCAGTAACTTCTTCAGTAATCGGATGCTCCACTTGAATACGAGTATTCATTTCCATGAAGAAGAAATTGCGATGCTTGTCCACAAGGAATTCTACTGTACCAGCGCCTTCGTATGCGATGGCCTCAGCACCTTTGATGGCAGCTTTGCCCATTTCTTCGCGAAGTTCATCCGTGATGAATGGAGAAGGAGTTTCTTCAATCAGTTTCTGATGTCTTCTCTGAATTGAACAATCTCTTTCCGAAAGATGACAAGCTTTTCCTGTTCTATCTCCGATGATCTGAATCTCAATATGTCGAGGTTCCTCTACATATTTCTCAAGGTACAAGCCATCGTTGCCAAAGGCTGCAGCTGATTCCATTCTTGCATCATCCCAAGCTTTTTTGAATCCTGCTTCTTCACGGACAATCCTCATTCCTCGACCACCACCACCGGCAGTTGCTTTTAGAATGATAGGATAACCCATTTCAGAGGCAAGTTTGACACCTTGCTCCATGGATTCCAGAATGCCTTCAGAACCCGGGATAGTAGGTACTCCAGCAGCTTTCATGGTTGCTTTGGCCGTAGCCTTGTCACCCATTTGATTGATCATCTCAGCACTAGCACCGATGAATTTGATTCCGTATTCTTCACAGATTTTAGAAAATTCTGCATTCTCAGAAAGGAAGCCATATCCTGGGTGAATAGCATCTGCATTGGTTATTTCTGCAGCGGCAATGATTCTTGGGATGTTTAGATAGGAGTCGCGGCTTGGTGCCGGTCCTATACAGACAGCTTCGTCAGCAAATCTGACATGTAAGCTATCCTTATCCGCAGTGGAGTAAACTGCCACTGTCTCTATCCCCATTTCTTTACAGGTACGGATGATTCTTAAGGCAATTTCGCCTCTGTTGGCGATTAGTATTTTTTTAAACACAGCTATTTATTTTTTGGTGAAAAAATTAACCCGCTGGATCTACAAGGAATAATGGCTGATCGTATTCTACAGGAGTAGAATTGCTAACCAAGATTTTGACGATTTTACCGGAAATTTCAGATTCGATCTCATTGAAAAGCTTCATAGCCTCAATGATACAAACTGTTTGTCCGGTTTTGATGGAGTCTCCAACAGCTACAAACGGATCAGCATCTGGGCTTGATGTCATGTAAAATGTACCGATCATTGGGGATTTGATCTCTACCAAATTAGATGGAGTAGCTTCAGCAGCAGGTGCTGGAGCAGGAGCAGGAGCAGCAATAGCCGCCGGTGCAGGTGCCGCCGCCATTTCTACCATTCTTGGAGCATTGGATTCTGCATATTTCTTAATAGAAAGTTCAAACTCGTCAGTCTTGATTTTAACTTCCGCCAAACCAGAATTGGAGATGTAATCGATCAACTCCTGAATCTCTTTTGCTTTCATAGGTCTATTATTTAGAGGTGCCCTAAGGCAGTTTTTTAAATGGGTTTTAAAACAATAAAGCTGTGTAATTTAATGAACTCACACAGCTTAACTAAGTTATTTTACTCTTTCTGAGTAGGAACCATCGCGGGTATCCACCTTGATTAGGATGTCTTGCTCCACGAATAAAGGCACCATTACAGTAGCTCCAGTTTCTACGGTAGCCGCTTTCAATGCATTTGTAGCTGTGTCACCTTTGATGCCAGGTTCGGTATAAGTAATCATCAATTCCACGAAAGGAGGAAGTTCTACTGCGAGAGGAGTTTCCGTTTCGTCGTGAATCAAAATATCCACTAACTGTCCGTCTTTCAATAGATTATATCTTTCGATAAGTTTTTCCTGTATAGAAATCTGTTCGAAAGTAGTAGTGTCCATGAAGTTGTAACCCATGTCATCGGCATATAAAAACTGATGAGGTCTTTTCTCCACTCTTGCAGTTTCTACTTTTTCTCCTGCGTTGAAAGTTTTGTCAAGCGTCTTCCCTGAAGTGATACCCTTCATTTTTGTTCTTACAAATGCAGGTCCTTTTCCAGGTTTGACATGCTGAAACTCAACAATGGAGTAGATGTCATTATTCATGACCAAACAAAGTCCGTTTTTAAAATCTGCAGTACTAGCCATAATATTATTGTCGTATTATTTTCTTATAAACTTATTTTGGGTCGTAGCCCCACTTAAGGTATATAGATCCCCAAGTGAACCCTCCTCCAAATGCAGCAAGAATTAGATTGTCGCCCTTTCTCAATTGACTTTCATAGTCCCAAAGACAAAGCGGGATTGTTGCAGCTGTAGTGTTGCCATACTTTTCGATGTTCATCATCACTTTATCAGAGCTGATTCCCATACGATTGGCAGTAGCATTGATAATTCGGAGATTAGCTTGATGAGGGACTAACCAAGCGATATCATCTCCTGTCAATCCATTTTTCTCCATGATCTCTGCACTTACGTCAGCCATGTTGGTCACTGCAAATTTGAAGACAGTAGAGCCTTCCTGATATGCAAAGTGTTCGCCAGCATCCAACGTTTCCTGAGAAGCTGGTTTGCGACTCCCTCCTGCTTTCATTTGAAGATATGGAGCTCCAGATCCATCAGATTTGAGAATTGAATCTACAATACCTAGGTCTTCGGTGGTAGGCTCTAGCATCACGGCACCTGCCCCATCACCAAATAGGATACAGGTAGCTCTGTCTGTGTAATCGACGATAGAAGACATTTTATCTGCTCCGACTACAATTACTTTCTTATGTGTTCCACTTTGGATAAACTGGTTACCAATTTGAAGTGCGTATAAAAATCCTGAACATGCGGCGCCAATATCAAAGCTATAGCTGTTTTTTGCACCTACTAAATCTGCGATGATATTTCCTGTAGCGGGAAAAGGCATGTCAGGAGTTACCGTTGCACAGATGATCAAATCAACATCAAGTGGGTCTGTTCCTGTTTTTTCCAGAAGACCCTTGACGGCTTCGGCACCCATTACTGAAGTGCCTTGATTTTCTCCCTTAAGTATTCTTCTTTCTTTTATTCCTGTTCTTGAGACGATCCACTCGTCATTTGTATCTACAAGCTTCTCAAGTTCTTTGTTAGTCAACCTGTATTCCGGAACGTAACCTTGTATTCCGGTGATCATGGCTCTTAGTTTGTCCATTATGCTGGGGTTAAGCCAAGACGATCAAATCAAAATCATCTCAAACTGTTTATTATGGATGTGTTGTATTCTGTAAGGAAGGCAAAAATATTACAATTGTCATTCTCTACCAAAAGAAATCCATCAATGGAAAGGATTAGCCTTGATAAACAAGTGTTTTTAAATAGGCATAAAGCAAAAAAAATCCATCTGCAAGTCACAAATGGATTTTTTTTGGATTATATGACTGATTAAGCCAAGATTTCTTTCTCGATGATAACTTGTCCTTTGTAGTACAATTTACCGTCCAACCAGAAAGCTCTGTGTGGTAGGTGCATTTCACCTGTAGTTTGACATTTTGCCAAACCTGGAGCCTCCAACTTGTAGTGAGTTCTTCTTTTATCTCTTCTGGTTTTCGAAATTTTTCGTTTAGGATGTGCCATTTTATGCGTGGTTTATAATTATTCCTTATTTTTTAATTTTTTTAAAAGATCCCATCTAGGATCAACTGCACTGTTATTATCTTCATTGAAATCTGATTCGTCGTCCTGATTCTGAGAATCTTGCCCATCTATGTAAGCGTAAATCCCTTCTCCTTCGTACTCCTCATCATCCATCTCATTTCTGTAGTCAGGATGAATTTTCTTTGCTGGTAATGCCAACAGAATAAATTCATAAATCAATTGAGCCACATTGACACTCGGGGTGTCCCTAGTGATCATACTCATGTTTTCGTCGATCTCCTTTTCCTCAGAGCCGTATTTGAAAATCATTTTTTCATGGAAATCCAGAGGCTCTTCAAAAGACTCCAGACTTCTATCGCAGGTCAAGGTTACTTTTCCCACGATATGAAAATTCATTTCTATTAAGTTGGCTCCCATTTTCATTTTGATCCGTACGATCAAATTGCCTTTTTTGACAAGTTCGTTGTCTTCGAATTGCTGGAAAAATGAATCTCCAATTTCGAAGTCAATTTCGTGGATGCCTTCGAGGAACTTAATGACCTCAATATCAAATGTTCTCCAGAATTTCACGATACCTCCTCTCGATTTAAGACCGCAAAAATAGTGAATTATTATAAAAGGATGAAAGAGATTCTGAAATAATCTTTGGTTTAATTTAATAAATCTCCTTTTTTCCTTCTCAATCCTCTGATTCTTGTGGGTTGTGTAATTGAATAATGTCAGCTGCAAGGAATATAGCCGCTCTCATGGAGCCTTCGTCTGCCAGATTTTTTCCTGCAATATTATAAGCAGTGCCATGATCAGGTGATGTTCTCACCACTGGCAAACCTGCAGTGAAGTTTACGCCCGTACTGAACGCCATGGATTTGAAAGGTACTAATCCTTGATCATGATACATAGCCAGAACGCCATCAAATTTGGTTTGGTGAGCCATTCCGAAGAATCCATCCGCTGGATAGGGTCCAAAGACCATTTTGTTTTGATCCTTCAGCGCGTGAATAGCAGGCTTGATGATTTTTTCTTCTTCCTCACCCAATAGTCCATCTTCACCGGCATGGGGGTTAAGACCTAATATTGCGATTTTTGGTTTGTTGATTCCAAAGTCCTTTTCAAGGCTTTTGAGAAGGATTTTAGCTTTCTGATTAATCCGCTCCTGAGTTACATTCTCAGCCACTTTTGCCAAAGGCACATGACCAGTTACTAATCCTACTCGTAGTTGCTCTGATACCATCAGCATCAGGCTTTCTTTAGATCCGACTGCTTCGGTAATGAATTCGGTATGTCCTACAAATGGAAGCTCCTCAGAATTCACATTGTTTTTATTTAGCGGAGCCGTTACTAACGCCTGAATCTTTCCTTCTTTCAGGTCATTCACAGCCATTTTTAAAGCTTCCAATGCAAATTTCCCCGCTTCATGAGTTTCCACTCCTGGAATCACCTCAGGACATTCTTCGGTCACATTGATTACATTGATCCTCTTGTGCTGAATTTCATCCAAGCTTTTAATCTGCGCAAAATTGAAATCATCTAGCCCCAATTGTTTTCTATAGAAAGTAATCGCTTTACCGTGCGCATAGATCAGCGGGGTAAACGACTTGTATGTTCTATTGTCAAGCAAGGCTTTCATGGTGACTTCCACGCCTATACCATTGATATCGCCAATACTTATTCCGATAATGGGTTTGATCTTTCGTTGATGCATATAAAATATAATATGGACTTGGTGTTAAGGTTTGGTCATGCCAGCCTCAGTTCGCTAGTCCTTTAGAATTATTCTCTTAATTTTGATTTCGCTAATTTATAAAAATTTATCTGAGCTAACCGATGGAAAAGGTCAAAGCCAAGAAACACTTGGGACAACACTTTTTGACCGATTTGAGTATTGCGGAGCAAATAGCGCAAGCGGTCAAAGGTCATAATGAAGTAAGCAAAGTCCTTGAAATCGGGCCTGGTATGGGTGTGCTTACTGATTTCCTGCTGAAGGGAAATCTGGATTTGCACCTTATCGATATCGATAAGGAATCTATAGCTTATCTGCATAAAAAATATCCGGAATTAGGAGAGAAGATCATAGAGGGTGACTTTTTGAAAATGCATCTTCAGGAAGCATTTCCGGATAAGTTTGCTATCGTGGGCAATTTCCCATACAATATTTCTTCACAGATTTTCTTTAAAGTACTGGATGTAAAAGATCAGGTGACGGAAGTGGTGTGTATGCTACAAAAGGAAGTTGCGGAGCGTATTGCTTCGCCAAAGGGAAATAAAGACTACGGAATTTTGTCAGTGCTTTTGCAGGCATTTTACGATATAGAATACTTATTTACTGTTCCACCGCATGTATTTGATCCTCCTCCGAGAGTCAATTCTGGAGTAATACGCCTGACTCGGAACACTACTGAAAAATTGGATTGCAACGAAAAGCTCTTCAAACAGGTAGTTAAGGCAGGTTTTGGGAATAGAAGAAAAACCCTTCGAAACTGCATGAAGCCTTTTAATCTTCCTGAAGAGTTTAATTCAAATCCGATTTTGAATTTACGTGCCGAACAATTGGATGTGGCTGAATTTATATTTCTAACTCAAACAATCGAAGCTTCTCGTGGAAATCATTAAGCAGTTTGAACTTTCAAAAGAATACTTAGAAAGCCTCCAACAGGCGATTGAAACGGAAGATTTATCTTTCATTCAGGAGACGCTTGATGGAATTAATGTAGCTGATATTGCAGCACTTCTCGATGAGTTGTCGATGGAGGAGTCCATCTATGTACTTCGGGTATTGGATGCGCAGTTAGCGGCGGATATCATTATTGAGCTGGAAGCCACTACTCAGCATAGAGTATTGAAAGAGTTGGATGTCCAAGAAATGGCCAACCTGATTGAGCTAATGGACTCCGATGATGGAGCGGATATACTTAATCTTTTCTTAGAAAGAGAAAGAGAAGACATCATCAGTCACTTTCAGGATAAAGTAAAATCAGATCAAATACTTGAACTCTTACGCTATGATCAAGACACAGCTGGGGGTATTATGGCGAAGGAATACATTCGCGCAAATAAAAACTGGAATGTCGTTCAGACTATCAATGAGATCCGTCGCCAAGCAGAGAATGTAAGTAAGATCTATTCTATTTTTGTTGTAAATAATAGGCAGGAATTAATGGGGATTGTATCCCTGAAGAGAATCGTACTAGCATCCGATGAAACAAAAATCGAAGATATCTATGAGGAGGAAGTGATCTCTGTACCTACTTACATGGATCAAGAGGAAGTAGCGGAAGTAATGCGAAAGTATGATTTGGAATCACTTCCGGTAGTGAATAGTAAGAATAAGCTGGTAGGAAGGATCACTGTCGATGATATCTTGGATGTAATCCGTGAGGAAGCAGAGGAAGATATTCAGGCTATGACAGGTATATCCGATACCGTCGATGAGTATGATAGTGTGATTAAGCTTTCCAAAGCCAGATTACCTTGGTTATTAATCGGTATCTGTGGTGGTTTGCTTGGTGCGGGGTTTATAGGTTTTTTCGAAGAGGGGCTTAGTAAGGTAACAGCTCTTGCCTTTTTTATTCCTCTGATTACAGCGACTGGCGGAAATGTAGGTATCCAGACTTCTTCCATCGTGGTGCAATCTCTGGCTAGCAAATCAATTTTTGATGATTCGATGGCCAAGAGATTTCTGAAGGTGTTGCTAGTAGCAATATTGAACGGATTGATCTTAGCTACTTTCGTGTTTGGCGTGGTTGTTTTGTTTTACAAAACCGACGTAGCATTTGCGATGGTGGTGTCAATAGCCTTGTTTTCAGTCGTGCTTCTTGCTTCATTTATGGGGACAATCACACCAATAATACTTGATAAAATAGGTATAAATCCGGCTTTGGCTTCTGGACCTTTTATCACCACTGCAAATGACCTCATTGGTCTTGCGGTTTACTTTTTGGTAGCCATGTCCTTGTTACACATTTAATTTCTTTCAAAAATGAAGATTCTTATCATTGACGAGATGCATGAAAGTATCATGCCTATGCTGCAAAAAGAAGGTCATGAGGTGATCTACTCTCCTGAAATCACGCGAGAGGGAATCATTAATACTGTAGCGGAATTTGATGGACTCATTATTAGATCAAAAACTCCGATGGATCGGGATCTTTTGGAGCGAGCAACTAACCTTAAATTTATTGGTAGGGCGGGAGCTGGTCTAGACAAGATTGATCTGGAGTATATGGCAGAAAAAGATATTAAGCTTTTTCATGCTGCAAAAGGAAATCGAGATGCGGTTGCTGAACATGCCGTCGGGATGCTGTTGGCGTTATTTAATAATGTCGGAAAAGCTGATCAGGAAGTGAGAAAAGGCATTTGGGATCGAGAAGGAAACCGTGGTCATGAGCTAGCAGGTAAAACTGTAGGAATTATGGGCTATGGTAATATGGGCAAATCCTTTGCTCATAGACTTCAAGGTTTTAAAGTTGACATTCTTGCTTATGATAAGTATAAGATGGATTTTGGAGATGATTACGTTCAGGAAGTGATGTGGGAAAAGCTAAAAGCTGAAGCAGATGTTCTGAGTATTCATGTGCCACTAACACCGGAGACAAAAGATTTTTTTACACTGAAAGAACTTAAAAGTTTCGCTAAACCTTTCTGGCTGATTAATACAGCTAGGGGAGAAGTGATAAGTTTCAAGACATTAAATGAAGCCTTGGATCAGGGTATTTTGCGTGGAGCCCTACTTGATGTATTGGAAAACGAAAAGTTCCAGAAGTTTACTCCTGATCAAAAAGCCGAATTTGAAAAGTTGGCTGCCCGTGACAATGTATTGTTTAGTCCGCACGTGGCTGGCTGGACTTATGAATCTTATGAAAAGATTAATAAAGTTTTAGCAAAAAGGATCAAAAAGGCCTTTAAGGGTTCTTAAACAAGTTTTCAAATGTTGATCAAAGAAAATGTGGCTTTGCTTTGTTTCAAAGCTTTGTTATCTTTGTAGTTCAAATACAAGCTAATAACAAGGTAACGGTCACGTCTTGCGACCGTTACTTTGTTTTTGTAGCTTTTTAATAGAGTAGATTATGGGAACAATACAATACTATACTGAAGAAGGTTTGAAGCGATTGAAGGATGAACTTCAAATGCTTAGAACAAAAGGCAGAACTGATATTTCTAATCAGATCGCTGAAGCTAGAGACAAAGGTGATCTAAGCGAGAATGCCGAATATGATGCCGCAAAGGATGCGCAGGGACACCTGGAGCTTAAGATTGCGAAATTGGAAAAAGTAGTTGGAAATGCTAGAGTTCTAGACAGTTCTCAATTGGATACTTCAAAGGTTGGGATTTTGACTACGGTGAAGATCAAAAACGTGAAAAATGGCATGACTGTAAGTTATACTTTAGTATCTGAAGAAGAGGCTGATTTGAAAGCAGGAAAGATCTCGCTTGCTTCTCCATTTGGAAAAGGTCTTGTAGGTAAAAAAATCGGTGAAATCGCTGAGGTAGTTGCTCCAGCAGGAACACTTCAATTCGAAATTTTAGATATTACATTCTAAATCAATCCCGGCATATGTCGGGATTTTTATTTTTACAGATTATGGCTTCAATTTTCACCAAAATCATCAATCGAGAAATTCCCGCTCAGATCGTAGCAGAGGATGAAAATTACATTGCTTTCCTAGATATCATGCCTTTAGTCAAAGGCCATGTGCTAGTTGTTCCCAAGCAAGAAGTAGATTACATTTTTGATTTGGAGCCTGAAGTGCTTTCTGGCTTACATATTTTTGCGCAGCGAGTTGCGAAGGCCATCGATAAGACGATCAAGTGCACACGAGTAGGTGTAGCTGTGATCGGTTTGGAAGTTCCTCATGTTCACGTGCATCTCGTCCCTTTGAATTCAATGGATGATATTAATTTCACTCGTGAAAAGCTGAAGCTTAGTAAGGAGGAATTGGCAGAAATTGCAGATTCCATTCGAGCCGGTTTTTGATTGTAAGTAGTAAATGTGTCAGTTGGAAAGAATAACAAACCACTTACAACTTACAAAAGTTACACTTACTAGGGCTCAATAAAAGCTCAGCTAACAGAATCCAAGTCTTCAACCTCATACCTCGGTGTTCCACCTTTTTTGCTCGCTACGAAAGCTCCAAGTTTACAAGCGAAGTCCAGAACCAGATCAAGAGGTTGATCCTCTAAATATGTTTTGATAAAGCCACTGAGGAAAGCGTCTCCTGCTCCTATGCTATCAGCTACTTTAACTTTGTGACCTTCATGAGAGGTGATATTCCCATCTTTATAGACCAAAGCTCCTTTAGATCCTTGAGTTACACAGATCAGATCCATTGGGTAATGCTGATCCAAATAGCTACAGACACTCTTAACGTTAGGTTCTACATCAAAATAGTCTGCAAAAATCTCCAGCTCATCTTCGTTGATTTTTAGAATATCAGTGAAGCCAAGTAAGATTTCGATGATTTCAAAATCATAAAATGGAGGGCGGAAATTTGCATCAAAAACCCGCAAGGTTTTATGATGAAGTAATTTGAGAAGGGTAGTTAGGCTTTCAGAATTGCGAACCCCAAGCGTACCAAACACAAATGCATCCGACGCAGCCACAGCCTGATCCATTTCAGTATTCCATTGGATGTAATCCCAAGCTACTGGAGATACGATGGTGTATTTGATATTTTCCGGATCATCATCATTTACTAAAACCTTTGAAGTCTCATGCTCGGGATTTAATTGAATCAGATTTAAGGGGAGGTTGAATGTCTCTAAGAATTCAATAAGTTTTTGACCATCAGCATCTTTTCCTACAGCGGAAATTAGTCTAGAATCTAATCCTAGTTGGTGTAGGTTGAGTGTAACGTTCATTGGCGCGCCGCCAGGCACAGGGCCTGAAGGAAGACAATCCCAAAGCATCTCTCCAAATATGACTGCTTTATGCTGCATTAGTATTATGTAAATCTTGTTGAATCTCCTCCAATGAGCGGCCCTTAGTTTCTGGCATTTTATATTTCACCCAAAGTAATTGCCATACCATCATCAATGCGAAGAATGCAAATATATAGCCTGGGCCGAATTGAGTGGCAAAATATGGAAACACATTAGCAATAAGTGCAGCCAAAATCCAGTGTGTGAAACATCCGATGGATTGTCCGTAGGCGCGAAGTTCATTAGGGAATATTTCAGAAATAAATACCCAAATCACTGCTCCTTGGCCCACCGCATGAGATGCTATAAAAGCAAATACAAATATTGGTAACCAAAAATTATCTATGCCGCCGACTAGGAAGTTATATGACATCAGTGAAAGCGAAATGATATAACCAATCGAGCCGATGTACATCAGCTTTTTTCTTCCAATTCGATCGATTAGATATAATCCAACGAACGTAGCCAAGAGGTTAATTACGCCTATTCCTATGGTGGAAAAAAGGGCTGATTCCGTAGATATTCCTGCCATTTCAAAGACTCGTGGAGCAAAATAGATTATTGCATTGATGCCTGAGACCTGATTGAAAAAGGCAATGAAAATAGCCAGCATGGTGGTTGACAAGAATGCTTTGGTAAATAGAGCAGAGAAGCTTCCTTTTTGCTTGATAGTTTGCTCTTCAATAACTGCCAATCGAATCGCTTCATCTACTCCATCAGGATCAGTTCTGGTTAAGATCTCTCTCGCTTTTACTTGGTCATTGAATTTTGAAATCAACCAACGGGGACTTTCCGGAATCCTGAATATCATCGCAGAGTAGATCAAAGCTGGAATAGCTTCTACTCCAAGCATCCATCTCCAGTCGTTTGCTATGCCAGCTGTGCCTATCAGGTAGTTTGATAAATAGGCGATAAGGATTCCGAAGACGATATTGAATTGGTAGAGTGCTACGAGTAATCCTCTATTTTTGGCTGGTGCTATCTCAGAAATATACATGGGAGCAACTACTGAAGATGCCCCTACGCCCAATCCTCCAATAAATCTAAAAAACATAAAGGAATACGGATCCGGAGCCATTCCAGAGCCTACTGCCGAGATAAGGTATAATGCTCCGATCCATAGTAGACTCTTTTTTCTTCCAAATTTATCCGCAGGAACTCCTCCGAATAAGGCGCCGATCACTGTACCATAAAGTGCCATTGCTATGGCTAGTCCATGTGCAAGATCACCTAATCCCCACACATCCTGAATAGCGCGTTCCGCTCCAGAAATCACGGCAGTGTCAAAACCGAAAAGGAAACCGCCTAATGCAGCAGTAATGGATAAAAAGAAAACGTATTGTTTGGAATTCATGGATCCTGGGTTTAATAAAGTTTGCTAAACTAACCCCAGAAGCAGAATAAATCAAAACTGTATCTTAAAATGCTTTACCTAAAAGGGTATATGTAGCTCCCAAAGCGTTCGACTATTGCTTTTTCTAAGTCTTCTCTATGGTCAGGATGAGCGATTCGCATCAGTTCATAAGCTCGCTGTTGTAAGTTTTTACCGTAAAGATTAACCATTCCATATTCTGTGACTACATATTGCATATGAGCTCGTGTGGTGACTACTCCAGCTCCTTCTTTGAGGAAAGGGACTATTTTGGAAGTCCCTTTCCGAGTTGCGGAATTCATAGCCATAATTGGTTTGCCTCCTTCAGAAAGCGAAGCTCCACGCATAAAATCCATTTGTCCACCTACACCTGAGTATTGGTAACTCGCTATAGAATCTGCGCATACTTGGCCAGTGAGATCCATTTCTATGCAGCTATTGATAGAAATTACTTTTGGATTTTTACGAATGACAGCCGTGTCGTTCACATATGCTGCTTCGTGGAAGGAAAACTCTGGGTTGTCGTCAATGGCATCGTACAGTTCTTTGGTTCCCGTAACGAAAGCTGAGACTATTTTCCCCGGGTGTTTTTTCTTGTATTTATTGGTAATTGCACCAGATCTAAGAAGTCCCAAGATTCCATTAGAAAACATCTCGGTATGAATCCCAAGATCCTTATGTTGCTTTAGTGAATCAAGAACTGCATCAGGAATAGCACCGATTCCCATTTGCAAAGTAGAGCGATCTTCAATGAGCGAAGCACAGTGATTTCCTATTTGTCGCTCTATATCTGTAATCTTACCTCCATAATTCACTTCCGGTAGTGGCTCATCTACATGGATTGCTGCATGAAACTTGGAGATGTGAATTTGCCCATCACCGTGTGTTCTTGGCATTTGCTTGTTTACTTGGGCTATTACAATTCGGGCAGTCTCTACAGCTGGTTTAGCTACGTCCACAGATGTGCCCAGTGTACAAAATCCATGTATATCTGGCTCAGATACTTGCACGATGGCTACATCTATTTTCAGGATATTTTGTCTGAATAGAAGACCTATTTCACTTAGAAAAATTGGAACATATCCTCCGTGCTCAGAGTTGACAGCCGCTCGCACATTCTGAGAGACAAACAGGGAGTTCATGTAAAAGCTATTCTTACATTCATCCGAAACTAAAGGCATGTCTCCTAAGGTAGTAATGGCGACTATTTCCACATTTTTAAGCTCATCTTTTCTAGCTGCCAACGCATATAAAAGGGTAGTCGGAGTAGCGGCACTTCCGTGGATGAAAACTCTTTGATGACTTTGGATAGAAGAAACGGCAACTTCCGGACTTACGTAAGTGATCATAAATGATAAAAATAAAGTGTAATTGATATTCAAAGCTTGCTACCCAAGGTCGGGAAAATTCCTGATGAAAGTGTCTTACGGCTAAAATAGAGCACTAAACAAGCCAAATTATATTTTGTTTTCATGTAAAAGCGAAAGTAGAGCGCCTTTATAATTACTATATTTGTGCTATGAGTAACAAGGAGATGAAGATTTCCTTTGCGCTTGAGAAAAGAATACTACACAAGCTAATCCAACTCCATGACTACTATTCCTGAGAGCTATAAACCCAAAAATCACATAAGAATCGTTACTGCCGCATCCTTGTTTGACGGGCATGATGCAGCAATTAATATCATGCGTCGAATCATTCAGTCTACTGGCTGTGAGGTAATCCATCTCGGTCATAACAGATCTGTACAAGAGATTGTGGATTGCGCTATTCAGGAAGACGTTCAAGCTATTGCAATTACTTCTTATCAAGGTGGGCATGTGGAGTTTTTTAAATACATGTATGATTTGCTTCGTGAAAAAGGAGCTTCTCATGTGAAGATTTTTGGAGGAGGGGGTGGAACTATCCTTCCAGAAGAGATTAAGGAACTGCAGGATTATGGAATCAATAGAATTTACGCTCCGGATGACGGACGTTCGATGGGATTGCAGGGTATGATTAATGACTTAGTAAGTCAATGTGATTTTGCCATTGGTGATGAAATTCCCGAAGGATTTGTATTGGGGGTTGATAATAAAGAGCATGTTGCCAGAGCTATTTCTGCATTCGAAAATTTTCCTGAAAATTCTACAGCGCTCTTAGAAAAAGTAAGAAATCAAAGTAAGAATTCTAAAACTCCTGTACTAGGAATCACTGGTACGGGTGGAGCTGGAAAGTCTTCCCTTGTGGATGAATTGGTAAGAAGATTCATCATGGACTTTGATGATAAAACACTAGCTATTATATCAGTTGATCCGTCTAAGCGAAAAACTGGTGGAGCATTGCTTGGAGATAGAATTCGTATGAATGCGATACATCATCCACGAGTCTATATGCGCTCTTTGGCTACCAGACAATCCAATCTTGCGCTTTCTAGATATGTACAGGATGCGGTGGATACAGTGAAAGCTGCAGGTTATGATATGGTGATTTTGGAGACTTCCGGAATAGGCCAGTCGGATACGGAGATCGTTGAGCATTCGGATTTATCGCTTTATGTGATGACTCCTGAATACGGAGCTGCATCCCAATTGGAGAAAATTGACATGCTGGACTTTGCCGATGTGATCGCATTGAATAAGTTCGACAAGAGAGGAGCACTGGATGCGATTCGGGATGTCAAAAAGCAGTTTAAGCGTAATCACAACCTTTGGGAAACCAAGGACGAGGATATCCCAGTTTTTGGTACCATCGCTTCCCAATTCAATGATCCTGGGATGAATCAGCTTTATCGCACGTTGATTTCCAAGATTGCTGAAAAGCATCCAGAACTGGATAGTACTTTTGAATTGACTGCAGGTAGCTCAGAAAAAATCTACATCATTCCTCCAGCTAGAACCCGGTATCTCTCTGAGATCTCGGAGATTAACAGGAATTATGATGTATGGGTAGATGAGCAGAAAGAGATAGCTCAGCAGCTTTATAGCATTACTAAGTCTATTGAGGCAATAGAAAATACCAAGGTGGAGGATAAGGATCGCTTAATCAAAGAACTTCAGGAAGTGTATGCTCAAGTGGAGCTTGAGTTTGATCCAAAAAACAAAAAATGGCTCGAGGAATGGTCCTCTGAAGTGGCAAAATATGGGGAGGACTTCTATGTTTTCAAGGTAAGAGATAAAGAAATTAAGATTAAAACGTTTTCCACTTCACTTTCGGAGACTAGAATACCGAAAGTGGCTTTGCCTAAGTATGAGGCATGGGGAGATATTTTGAAGTGGGGTTTGAGGGAAAATGTTCCAGGCAAATTTCCATATACAGCAGGAGTGTTTCCCTTCAAAAGAGAAGGAGAAGATCCTACTCGAATGTTTGCTGGCGAAGGTGGACCAGAGCGTACTAATAAGCGCTTCCACTATGTGTCCAAGGGTATGGATGCTAAGCGGCTCTCTACCGCCTTTGACTCTGTGACCCTATACGGAGAAGATCCTGATTATCGACCTGATATCTATGGCAAAATAGGTAATTCGGGTGTGAATGTTTGTTGTTTGGATGATGCAAAGAAGCTTTACTCAGGCTTTAATCTGGTAGACCCAATGACCTCAGTGTCAATGACTATAAATGGACCGGCTGCTACGATGACGGCGTTCTTTATGAATACTGCAATAGATCAGCAGTGCGAGGTTTATATCAAAGAGAATGGATTAGAAACAGAGATAGATCAGAAAATAGATCAAATCTATAAAATCAAAAATCTTCCTAGGCCTACTTATAATGCTAAAGTTCCTGAGGGAAATAATGGCCTAGGTTTAATGCTGTTGGGAGTGACTGGAGACCAGGTGTTGCCAGTTGAAGTTTATCAAAAAATCAAAGCTGATACCATAGCGAGAGTAAGAGGGACCGTACAAGCGGATATCTTGAAGGAAGATCAGGCGCAGAATACCTGCATATTCTCCACCGAATTTTCGTTGAGACTGATGGGAGATGTGCAGCAATACTTTATCGAACAGAGTATTCGTAATTTCTATTCTGTGTCTATCTCTGGATATCATATTGCGGAAGCAGGAGCGAATCCTATCACGCAGTTGGCTTTGACACTTTCTAATGGCTTTACCTACGTGGAATACTACGTGAGTCGTGGAATGGATATTAACCAATTTGCGCCAAACCTTTCTTTCTTTTTCTCCAATGGAATTGATCCAGAATATGCGGTAATCGGTAGAGTTGCTCGTAGAGTTTGGGCAAAAGCCATGAAGTTAAAATATGGCGCAAATGAGCGTTCGCAAATGCTCAAGTATCATATTCAGACTTCAGGTCGGTCGCTACATGCACAGGAAATTGACTTCAATGACATCAGGACTACCCTTCAGGCATTGTACGCGATTTATGATAATTGTAATTCATTGCATACCAATGCATACGATGAAGCTATTACAACGCCTACTGAAGCATCGGTTCGTAGAGCAATGGCTATTCAGTTGATTATCAACAAGGAGTTGGGATTGGCTAAGAATGAAAATCCTATCCAAGGCGCCTTTATTATAGAGGAATTGACAGACTTAATAGAAGAGGCTGTGTACGTAGAGTTTGATAGAATCACCGAGCGAGGTGGTGTGTTGGGAGCGATGGAAACCATGTATCAGCGTGGAAAGATCCAAGAGGAAAGCATGCATTATGAAATGCTCAAGCATACAGGAGAATATCCTATCATCGGTGTGAATACCTTTCTTTCTTCTGATGGATCACCTACGGTCACTCCAGGAGAAGTGATCAGAGCTGAGGAACAAGAAAAACAAGGTCAGATTAAAACTTTGCAAACACTGCATGCTGCTAATCCAGAATTGGTAGAAAAGCACCTTCAGGCGCTAAGGAAAGTTTCTGTCAATAATGAAAACATCTTCTCGGAACTAATGGAAGCCGTTAAGTATTGTTCACTTGGACAGATTACTCATGCACTTTATGAAGTCGGCGGTCAGTATCGCCGAAATATGTAATCCGATTATAAGATTGAAAAATTGGAAGATTGCAAAATTCTTAAGAACAGTAAGTCTATTGGTTAATTAGAGATAAAATGGCAAAAAGAAATGTTACGGTTCGCATGAAAGCGGATCACGAGTACGAAGCGGTAAATGCACAAGGCAATGTAGTACAGATCGATATGTATGATCCTCAGGATAAAAAAGCACAGTCTCCAATGGATATGCTGCTTTCGGCCTTGGGATCATGTGCCTCTGTGGACGCGGTATTGATGATGAAAAAGAAGCGTAAAACTGTCACGGACTTTATCGTGGAAGTAGAAGGTAATCGTAACGAAGGAGTCCCGGCTTATTACACTGATATACATTTGAAGTTTATCTTGATTTCTCCTGATGCAAAAGAGGAGGAATTTGCAAAAGTTGTAGCGCTGTCTGTAGAGAAATACTGCTCAGTGGCTTCTTCTTTGAAGTCAACGATAACATTTTCATCAGAAGTAAGAACAGCCTAGTGAGAGTTGTAAAGGAATTCAATCAGGAGGACATACGGGTCAGTGTGTTCTCCTGGAATAATAAATATATCCTCAAGTTTGAATTGGGGCCAATGGAGCAAACATTCAAAGTTCCAGAGACGGATGTGCTTGATGAAGAAGATTTGGAGACATTTTGGACTGGTGATTTTTTCGAGAAAGTGAAACTGAGATTTAAGGAAATGGGACAATCATTTCGTGCTGAAGTGGAAAATTTATAATTTCCTCTTTCCCTTAGCTTATGCAGGCACCTAAAATCTGGCTTTTTCCCTTACTTATATTTTTTATTTCTTGTGGATCCTCAGAGACAAAGGAGATTAAGAAACGCAATAAGATTGATAGATCTATCATACTTGAAATGGAATCTGAGCTTTCTAAGCTTAATGAGGAGATTATTTATTTAAAGGATCATTTTGAGTTTCTTCTGGCAAATAGAGATAGCTTGTTGAAATTTGCAGATTATGACAAGTATAGTTTTGATGGGGCTTTTTCTTCCAATACTCCCAAAAACCCAAAAAAACTCAGCTCCGTGGTGATTTTGAATACCACACCAGACTATGATTTAGCAATGAAGAATGTGTTAGTTACCAATGCATTGGATTCACTTTTTGATCAGACATCTGAAAAATACCCAATCATTGCTCAGGTTTATTTTAATGCGATAGATCAAGTATCACGTGTTTTTCCTGCCTATGATGCCAAAGCACTTTTGGATCCAAATCTGGATTTGACCACTTTTAATTTTTTTTACCAGGCTGATTTCAATCATAATCCAAAGAAAGGTCCGGTCTGGATACCTGAAGTATACATAGATCCGGCAGGCAGGGGATGGATCCTTTCATTAGTTCATCCTGTACTGGAAGGCGATGAACTGTATGCTGTGTTGGGGATTGACATTACAGTGGAAGAGATTATAAGTAGGTATTTAGAATCCAAGGAGGGTGAATACTTAATAGTGAACAGCAAAGGGGATATTGTGGGAGGAAAAGCGGCTGCGATAGAAGCTTTGAGCTTTCCGCCTTTATTAAATCATGTCTATATAGAAACGATTCTTGCTGATAATTTTCGGATTTCAGACTTTAATCTTTTCAACAGTAAGAATAGAGAGGTACGTGAAATGGCACTCTCGATAATATTGAAGAAGCAAGACCATTTTTTATTTGAGGATGAGTTTAGTCCCGAAGCTGCATATGCTATCCCTTTCACTTTTCTTGATTGGTATTTGATCAAAATAGAGACCAACACTCCATGAAGAGCAGGGTAGGATATCGCAGAGATTTTTGGCTCATGATTGCTATAGGTAGTGTCTTAGTTATCCTAGTGATATTACTTGGCGTTAGTTTTTTCAAGGCTATCTCTAATTCTGAGACAAAATCCAAAAGGGAATTTTTAATGAAACAAACAGAGCTGGCAGCTACAGAAATTGAAATAGAAATAGATCGATTTGAAGTGAATGCTAAGTCTTTGATTGAGTTTCTAGGAGATGAGGACTTAGACGAAGATGATTATAAAGAGGAATTCACAGATGCTGTCAGACGTGTTTTTAATAATTATCCCCGGCTTATTGACACGGTTTGGGTGAATCTTCAGGATTCCATTATTTATTTGACCCAAACTGACAGGAATGACTTTATCCGAAGTCGAGCCATAGGAAATATTCCCAGCACAAGAAACCATGATTTTATTTTTTCTACCGGAAGAAATACTATGGGTTTTGAACTCACATTCACTTTAAGTCCAGTTAGGTTTACCAAGGACTTTGTCACTCACTATTATTTGAATGAAGGAGGAAGTAAGCTTCTGATGCTCGGAGATAAGTTGGAAAACTTAGATCCTGGACAAGATGTAAATATGCTTGAAATTGATGACGCATCGTTGAAGAAAATTCAAGCGGATGTAGAGATCGGTGTGATTGGTATTTATGAAATTGACTGGGTAAAGGGATCAAGTTCTGGGTCTGGGATACTAGTGCAATACCCTTTTAATTTAGGCGAATTTTATGATAACGCTGCGCTATTATTCATGGTTGAGTCTGACTCAATTACGAGTGGTATCTACAGTACATATCTCTTCTTGTTTTCTGGATTTGTTTTTCTTCTGATAGGTACCGTTATTTTCTTTACACTTTCGCTACAGACTAATTTAGAGTCTCAGAAATTGCTTAAAGAAAGTGCCGAAGCGATTTCTGAGCTTTTTGATCAGCAAAATCTTTTGCTTAAGGAGCTTAGGGGATTCGTGTTTTTCCACAATTCCAAGGGTCAAATCACTCAGGTAAGTGATGAAGTCGAAGAAGTACTGGGGCATCCAAAATCAGAATTTTTGGATGCATTTAGGAACGAGGACGGGCATTTAGGTGCTATTAATATCAAGAGTTTGGTGAATAGTGCACTAAGTCAAAATCAGTCTTTCATCGATGTGGAATATGATTTCCATAAGCCAGATGGCACTAAAGTTCACCTAAGGATTTTCGAAAAATTAGTTTTCGATGAGGAAGGTGTATTTAATGGAGGCCTAGGTATATGTACTGATATTACAAGTCAATATCGGAGCAATCAAGAATTAATTGAAAGTGGTAAACGCCTTCAAAACCTGATAGATAATATACCTGACATAATCTTTATTTATAATAATGAGGGAAAGGTTCTTGATTCGCATTCAAAAGATCAAAAATTCCTAAAATCGGTAGAACGCTCTCTAATAGGAGATTCATTGTTTGATTTGGTACCTAAAAAGCAACGGGAACAAACTCAGTTTGCATTTAAACTGGCAAGGAAAACGGAGCAAATTCAGACTGTAGATTTGAAAATTAATCTGAGGGAGCATGAAAATCAATATTTTGAAGTTCGCTTTTTCCCATTGGATACTAAACGAATGATGTCTATTTCTAAGGATATTACTAGTCAACGCATTTGGGAGAAAGGTTTGGTAGATGCCATGAATGCAGCGGATCTAGCCAGCAGAGCTAAGTCCGAGTTTCTGGCCAATATGAGCCATGAAATCAGAACTCCTATGAATGGCCTCTTGGGAATTATTGACTTATTAGATCAAACGAGTTTAGATGAAGAACAGCTTCAATACCTTGATATCATCAAAAACTCAGGTAATTCACTGCTGAGCATTATCAAGGATATTCTGGATTATTCTAAAATTGAAGCAGGGAAAATTGAAATCAACTCAATGGTTTTTTCTCCTGCGGAAGAATTGGAAAAGCAGGTACAGATCTTCTATGGCCTGGCTCAAAAGAAAGGTGTTATTTTAACTACCGTTCTGGGTTCTGGGACAAAAGACCTGATGGAGGGAGACGTCGAAAAGATCAATCAGGTGATTCTAAACCTTGTAGGTAATGCGGTAAAGTTTACCTCTAAGGGAGGGACTGTGACGGTACAGATGGAAATCGAAAATATTTCAGGAGACCTCAATTATTTGCGGTGCAGTGTGGCAGACAGTGGGATTGGCATTCCTCAAGAGGAAATAGCAAAACTAACAGATCCATTTTATCAAGTCGAAAGTTCAAGTTCACGTAGTTATCAAGGTACTGGACTAGGATTAGCTATCGCAAAAAAGATTGTGGAATTGATGGGAGGGGAATTGACCATTTCAAGTGAGTTTGGTATAGGAGCTATTTTTGCATTTACTGTAATCTTGAAAAAGGCGAAATTTGTAAAAGAAAATCTTTTGAGTGAGCTACCCAAGCGAACGAATTGGAATGGCATGGCAAAGGAATATCCAGCCCGAATTCTATTAGCGGAAGATAATGACCTTAATCTTCAGTTGATGACTTTAATGCTTGATCAACTAGGTTACGATTTTGCTATCGCAAAAAATGGTTTGGAAGTATTGAATTTAGTTAAATCCGAAGAGTTTGATATGATATTGATGGATGTGCAGATGCCTTTACTAAACGGCTTGGAAGCATCAAAAAAGATTCGCGCGCTAGGAGAAAGAGGAGAGATATTTATAATTGGCTTATCTGCAAATGTCTTTGATGAGGATCAGAGAAAAGCAACTGACGCTGGAATGGATGATTACCTGACAAAGCCTATCCGTCTAGTTTTATTAGCTGAAAAAATCAAGGAATATTTTTTGAAAAAGGAATCTAATAAAGTGTAAAAAAAAGCCGGTTTGTGAAACCGGCTTTGATTTTATAGAGGTGTGTTGATATCGAATGCTTCTAGGTAATCTGAAACCCGCTTTACAAACCTTCCTCCTAATGAGCCGTCAACTACTCTATGGTCATAGGAGTGGGATAGGAACATTTTATGTCTGATAGCAATTACATCACCTGTTGGAGTTTCTACCACAGCAGGCTTCTTAATAATAGCGCCTACAGCCATTATAGCCACTTGAGGCTGTGGAATGATAGGGGTTCCCATTAAATTCCCAAAAGAACCCACGTTAGAAACGGTGTAAGTGCCTCCTGCTAGATGATCTGCGTTTAGCTTATTGTTTCTAGCTAGATTGGCTAGCTCATTTACTTTTTTGGAAATCCCAACAAGATTCAACTGATCAGCATTTCTAATAATAGGAACAATCAGATTTCCATTTGGCAATGCTACCGCCATTCCTACGTTGATATCTTTTTTTCTGATAATTCTATCTCCATCTACGGAGATATTGATCATCGGAAAATCTCGGATAGCTTTTGCAACTGCTTCAATAAAGAATGGTGTATAGGTGATAGACTCACCAAATTTGGCTTTGTAATCAAGCTTATTTCTCTCGCGCCACAATACGATATTGGTCATGTCAGTTTCCACAAAAGAAGTGACATGTGCTGAAATACGCTTTGAATCCAACATTCGCTGAGCTATCATCTTGCGCATTCGGTCCATTTCGATAATCTCGTCTTCGCCAGAGATACTCATCTGAATCTTTGGAGCTGAAATGGATGGAATTGAAGCAGCTGGTTTAGCTGATGAAGATTTTGACTTAAGGTAGTCCAGCATGTCCTGCTTAGTTACTCTCGAGTCTTTTCCTGTGCCAGGAACTTTGGCAAGTTCAGCTTTTGAGATTCCTTCTTCTTTGGCGATACTTTGTACCAAAGGAGAATAAAATCTATCATCGCCTGAATCCATGAATTCAGAATTGTTCGGAGTTTCTAAAATTGAGGCTGTATTTTCAGGGGCTGAAGCAATAAGTTCATCTTTGCTTGTTTCCGTTTTGGGCTCAGGGTTGAGCGCAGCAATCTTTTCTTCACCAGAGGTTTCGATGATTGCTATTGGAGCTCCCACAGCGATTACATCTCCTTCTTTAGCAAGAATTTGCTTCAAGACACCAGCATGAGTGGAGGGAACTTCAGTATCTACCTTATCGGTAGCTACTTCTAGAACAGATTCGTCCTGTTCGATCGTGTCACCCTCATTTTTAAGCCAGGTCAGCACTGTACCTTCTATGATACTTTCGCCCATTTTGGGCATTAGCATTTCTACAATCGCCATGGTTATGATTTAATAATTTATTGGGTTTATATACAAGTTTTAAAATTAAATTTTCTAAAACACTATCCCAAACCTTTCAATAGAAATTTTATTTGTTATTTCTCTAAAATACAAATTCGTAACAAGTTTAAAACCGCAACTGCTGTTAATTGAATATTAAGCATTCTATCCTGAGTCAGTTGAAGTTTCTTAGTTTCTACAAAACCTTCTCCAGCACAGGCAATCCAAACGGTTCCTACAGGTTTTTCCTCCGTTCCTCCACTTGGGCCAGCGATTCCGCTACTTGCTAAGCCAAAGTCGGACTTGAATACTTGGCGAACTCCATTGGACATTTCTTTCACTGTCTCTTCACTCACAGCACCAAATGATGATAAGGTTTCATTCTTTACGTGAAGAATTTCCTCTTTAAATTGATTGTGATAAGGTATTACTGCTCCTTGAAAATACGAACTACTCCCTGAAATACTTGTAATCAAATGAGAAATGTAGCCTCCAGAACAGCTTTCTGCTAAAGCTACCGTTTTGTTATTTGCAGTCAAAAGCTTGCCGATGGCAGTTTCTAATGATTCTGAATCATAGCCATACACGTACTTTATAATACTAGGTAGGACTAGATCTATTTGCTGTTGAATATCATTTTCGATTTCAGTTTTGTCCGTGCCAAAACCTGTAAGCCGAAGTTTCACATGACCTAAGGAAGGCAAATAAGCTAGTCGGATGTTTTTTGGGAGGGCATTCTCCCAATCTCTGATCAAATCTGCCAGCCAACTTTCTCCTATCCCTACGGTTTTGACCATGCGATGTACAATCACGGGTAGGGGAAACAAGGTAGGAAGTATTGGTAGGACGAAATCAGTCATCAGTTTTTTCATCTCATGGGGTACACCGGGCATAGACATCCAGTAGGTTGCATTGCGCTCAAACCACATCCCAGGAGCAGTGCCCACTTCATTTGGAACGTAGGTACAGCAAGCAGGAAGATGACCCTGAAGTGCGTTAAGAGGTGTCATTTCTCTGCCACGCTTTTTGAAAAACTCAGTTACAGCTTCCACTGCAGCCGGGTTTTCTACAATCGGGCAGTCAAAGTATTCAGCCATCAGCGGTTTGGTCAGGTCATCCTGTGTGGGACCAAGACCTCCAGTGATCAAAATAATATCAGCTCTAGCTTCAGCAGAAGAAAAAGCTGCAAGAATATCTTTTCTATCATCACCTACGGTCGTTTTTCTAACGACTTTGACACCCATCAGATCCAGCTCTTGACTAATCCAATGACTATTCGTGTCTACTATTTGTCCATAGAGTAACTCATCTCCAATGGCTATTATTTCGGCTCTGACTACTTTCATGTGTATATAATTGTTTTTTTATGGCCACATGGAATCTCGCTGGGTATTATCATTCCGGTGTGTGTCGTCGGGTACGACATGCTCGATTTCATTGTATTATCTTACCTCTGATTTACGTAGGATCTTGGTGAAAATTGCTGGGACAAACCGTTTTAAATAGATGCCCATGGTTTCTTTTCCTCCGATATAGACTTCTTCTTTTTTCTTTTTCAGTGCATTGAAAATCTCCTTTGCACAATCTTCCGCACTCATTCCATTTTCCTGAGCCTTGTCCATTTCATTGAGTGGACTTCCATCCGCAGTCAGGGCATTTTTGGAGACGTCCGTTTTGATGAAGCCAGGGCAAATCATCGTTACCGCAATGTTTTCATCGAAATGCTCTAATCTCAGTGATTCGAAAAAGCCGTGAAGCGCATGCTTGGAGGCCGCATAACTAGATCTGAAAGGTGAGCCGAATTTTCCTACCAAAGAGGAAATTACCCCGAATTGACCTGATTTTCTTGCTATAAAATGGGGTAGAAGAGCTTTAGTAAGCCCTACTGTTCCAAAGAAATTTACTTCCATAAGTTTACGATCTACCGCTAATGGAGTCTCGCGAATCAGAGAGCGCTGGCTGATACCTCCATTGTGAAGCATCATATCTATATGTCCAAAAGCCGCTATTGCTTCCTTGGTTTTTTCTTTGAAAGAAGCCTGATCCAGAAGATCAAGAGGGATTACTTTACAATTTTCAGGGTGAGCACTGGAGGATTTTACTTTTTCCAGCGCTTCTTGATTGCGAGCCGAAAGGATCACAAAAAAGCCTTCTTTTACGAATTTGTAGGCAGAAGCTTCACCGATTCCAGATGAAGCTCCAGTGATCCAAATTACTTTTTTAGACATGGTGCTTATGGATTCTTTCGTAATTGATATAGGTAAAGGCGTATTGATGACGCTCATCTGCAGGGTGGAACTCAGAGAAGGTGACCTTCCAATTTTCTTTATTGAATTCCGGGAAATAGGTGTCTCCCTCAGGGCTGGCTTCAACTTCAGTGAGTACTAACTCATCTGCCAGTGGCAATGTTTGATTGTAAATTTCACCTCCTCCAATTACATAGAGATGGTCTACGTTCATCTTTTGACAAAAGATAAATGCCTTTTCTACACTCTCAAATACGTAATGCCCTTCAGGGACTTGATAGTCCTTATTTCTGGTAATTATGATATGAGTTCGATTAGGAAGAGGCTTGCCCAAAGACTCAAATGTCTTCCTTCCCATTAGAATATAATGTTCAGAAGTGATTCTTTTGAATCGTTTGAAATCATCTGGTAATCGCCAAACTAGGTCATTTTCTCGACCTATGACATTATTGGTAGCCAGCGCGGCTATAAGTGATATCTTCATGCAAAATGCTTCTTGCCTTGAAGATAACAGGCCTAGACACCAGAAAAAATAAAATGGAACAGAATTACTGCTGTTCTATTGATTTCATGATGTTTGGATATTCAGCCATTGTAAGAGACTTAGAAGCCGACTCGTCTATTTCTATTACTTTCATATTGACGGTTTCAGAATCTTTGGAAGTATAGGTTAATTCCATGAAACTTCCCTTTGGCATATTTTTAAATTGCTCAGCATATCTTTCCTGTGCTTTGGATGTCATCATTGGACTGTTTCCACTCCAGAATGATGAATAACCTCCTATTGGCTCCTCAGTGATCCAATAATATCCTTCCCCATCTTCACTTTGCATATGGTATTCTTCACAAGCATATCCCAAGATGTCTTTTGTTCTTCCAGTTTTTTCCAATGACACTTCATACTCATCATCATTGCTTTCCATTTGTTCTTCAACAGCAGCATTTACCTCGTCAAGGTCTAATTTGTATGCTAAACTGGACTTTTTCCCTTTGTTGTCAAGAAAGACTATCGAAGCTTGATTCTTAATATCGAAAACCATAGAGGTCATTGCATTTGGGTTTTTGGGGTCCACTAGCTCCATGCCTGTATAATCTCTAGATTCTGACAAGTATGATTTAAATAAAACTGGGTCTTCTGTCTTTCCTTTTTCATCTGTACTTATTATTTCCAAAATAAGATGTCCAAAAAAGTCATATTGATCTTCTGTATCAACTGGTTCGCCAATTCCAGCTAAAACTTTGCTCATATCAAGTCCTGCTGGTGCGCCATCTTCACTGTCACCATACATATCTGAGAATACCTTTTCAAGCTGTTTCTCAGTTATTTTAGCAGCTTCCTTTTCTACTTTTTGTTCGATAGCTTTTTCTACTCCTTTATTAGCGGCATTTTGGATTTTCTTGAGCAATTGAGCTTCCGCAGAAAATGAAAGAGAAGTGAAAAAAAACAGAATAATAAAACTTCGAATGAGATTTTTCATGAGTCTAGGATTTAAAAATTTGTTTAAATAAAAGACTCAAGTTCCTCAAAATCAGAGTAAAAATGAAATAATTATCACTTTTTTCTTTTCTGATCTAATCATGAAAATTTGTAGCCTCTGAGCAAATCGTCCACTTTCATCCGCTTTTTTCCTTCCAGCTGAAGCTCTAAGATTTCTAAAACTCCTTCGCCTGTTTGGACTTTCAAATAGCTCTTATTGTCAGTTTGAAGTTCTCCGATTGCTTTGTTGGTTTTCTGATCTACAGCAAACTTCGTTTTGAAGATTTTGCATATTTTCTCATCAAATCGTGTCCAAGCAGCTGGATAAGGAGAAAGTCCCCTCACGAGATTATGAATGGATTCTGCGGAGTTAGACCAGTCTATTTCGCCAGTTTCTTTGAAAATCTTTGGAGCATGATGGAGCGCTTTGGATTCATCTTGAGGAAGTGCTTTTACTTTGTCTTCGGCTATATCTTCTACCGTTTTCAGAACAAGTTTCGCCCCGATATTCATCAACTTTTCATAGACAGTTCCTAAATCATCTTCTTCTAGAATTGCCACTTTTTCCTGATAGATAATGCTGCCAGTATCGATCTCATGCTTTAGGAAAAAAGTAGTCACCCCAGTTTCCTTATCTCCATTGATAATGGCCCAGTTGATGGGTGCGGCGCCGCGGTAATTTGGTAAAAGTGAAGCATGAAGATTAAAGGTTCCCAAAGGTGGCATATCCCAAACTGATTCTGGAAGCATTCGGAAAGCTACCACGATTTGTAAATCCGCTTTGAGCGCGCGAAGCTCATCCTGAAACTCTGGAGATTTGAGATTAGTTGGCTGAAGTACATTCAAGTTTAATTTCAGGGCTGCTTCCTTCACAGGTGAAGGAATTAACTTCTGCCCTCGGCCTTTAGGCTTATCCGGTGCAGTGATCACACCTACGATATTCCAGCCATTTTCTACCAGTAATTCCAGGCCTGCCACCGCAAATTCCGGCGTGCCCATATATATGATTCTAAGATTCTTGTTCATTGTTGGGTTAATTTCAGGTTGGAGATTTATGATTTGAAATTTTCTAACTCAGCCTGCAGCTTATTTATAAATCAAGTATTTCTTGCGAAGCGTGCTGTATTCTTCCAAATCTACCTTCCAACTTGCCGTGATTTCAGCTTCCGTTTTTCCATCCATGATCATTTTCTTCAATTGATCTGTGCCAGCAAGGGTGTTGAAGTAGTTGTTGAAGAAAGCCTGACCTTTTCCTGATTTTTGATAAGCATCTAGAAGATACTTCAGGGTAAACTCATGCATCATTGATTCACCTCTCAAATCAACTCCATAGCATTTTTTATCCTGAAGTGGTGGATTCTTCGACATGCCGTCTATGCTCACAGGAGTGAAGGTGAATTCCCCGAATTTTGGATCTGGATAGCCATAAACTTGGAATGGAAAATGTGTGCCTCGGCCTAGAGAAACTATAGTTCCTTCGAAAAAGCAAGTGCTTGGATAAAGTTTGATTGATAGATCATTCGGTAGATTTGGAGAAGGTTTTACAGGTAAATTGTAGGCTTTACTGTGATCCCAATTTCCTACAGGTATCACTTCTAGATTTGCTTTCAATCCACCTTTTAGCCATTTTTCTCCATTGATCATTTGCGCTAGCTCACCCACAGTAAGTCCATGAACGACCGGAATAGGATGCATCCCCACGAAACTTTCGAAGCCTTTTTGCAGCACTGGCCCAGCGATGTAACTCCCGTTTGGATTGGGTCTATCGAAAATGATCACCTTTTTACCATTCTCTGCTGCAGCCTCCATCAGGTAATGCATCGTGCTGATATATGTATAGAATCTCACGCCCACATCCTGCAAGTCGAAAATCAAAACATCTAAATCTTGGATCTGCTCTGGTTTCGGCTTTTTGTTATTTCCATAAAGTGAAATGATAGGAAGGCCAGTCTTAGTGTCAACCGTATTATCAACTTTTTCCCCTGCATCTGCCTGACCCCGGAAGCCATGCTCAGGGACAAACACTTTTTTAACCATTACACCTTTTTCCAAAAGAAAATCAACAACATGCTTGTTGTCGCTGTGCGTCAAAATGCTCGTTTGGTTAGCAACTATCCCGACATTTTTGCCTTGAAGCTGATCTAAGTATAGTTCTGGGCGTTCTGCTCCTGATAGTGGAGTGTTTTGTATGGCCAAAGAGGAGAAAGAATTGCTGAGAATTAGCAGTGCTAAACTCAAAAAGTAAATAAAGGGAGTAAGTTTCGTTTGCTTCATGCTATTTTGCGTTCTAATCGAACAAATTAAAGCAGTCCTTTGAACCTTTCCTATTTCATCGCCAAAAGAATCAGTTTCAAGAAAGCTGGAGGATTTTCTGCCACCATACACAAGATTGCTGTAGGAAGCCTAGCATTAGGCTTGGCGGTGTCGCTCATTTCATTTATGGTTTTGGGCGGTTTTCAGAGCACCGTTTCGGAGAAGGTTTACGGTTTTACCGGTCATTATCAGGTACAACGCTTTACCATGAGCAATTCTTTTGAGGAGGCACCTTTTTCTGAAAATTCCAAATTCAGCCAAACTCATCTTAAACTTCCCTTCATCACGAAAGTGCAATCCTTTGCTCACAAAGCAGCTTTGATTAAGGGGGAAGAAGAAGTGCAAGGCGTTCTGATGAAAGGAATTGGGCAGGATTTTGATACGCTGGGCTTTAAAAAATATGTGATTGATGGCAGAATGCTTCGAATTCCTGATGAAGGAACTAGCAATGAAGTGATGCTAAGTCAGTTTATAGCAAACAAACTTCTGCTAAAAGTTGGTGATAAAATCACCCTTTACTTTGTACAAGATCCTCCAAGATACAGGCGAGTGGAAGTGGTAGGGATCTTTCAAACCTATCTAGAAAACTTCGATGAAAAGATTATAATCGGAGAATTACAGACTATCAGAAGCCTAAACGATTGGACGAAAGATCAGATAGGTGGCATGGAGATCTTCGTCGATGACTTTAATAACATAGAATCTTATACTCCACAAATAGAGGAGCTTATGGATTATGATTTGAAGTTGATAAGTAGCCAAGACAAGTTTTTAGAGATATTCGATTGGCTTAAGCTGTTGGACAATAATGTCTACGTATTCATTGGTTTGATCGGCTTCGTAGCGATCTTCAATATGGGAGCAATTCTCTTCATTTTGATCATGGAGCGTACTCAAATGATCGGTTTGCTAAAAGCACTGGGATCTACGAATAAGCAGATTAGAAGTATCTTCTTCTGGAATGGAATCAATATACTTTTGAGAGGACTGCTAATTGGAAATGCTCTCGGTCTAGGAATCGGCTTTTTGCAGGATCAATTCAAATTGGTGCCACTTGATGCCGCTAGCTATTACATGAGCTATGTGCCAATTGACTGGAATTGGCCAGCATTTATCTTGATCAATATTGGTATTACTGTGTTGACTGCGGCGGTACTTTGGATACCAGTGATGGTAATTTCCAGAGTAGATCCTATTCGCTCTATACGCTTTGATTGATCTTATAAGGGCGAAAAATGCTCTTTATCTTCATCAAAATCACACCTAACACAGCTTCCTTAAATATCCCGCTACTCATCTTGGAAGTACCCTTGGTACGGTCTGTAAAAATGATCGGAACTTCAATGACTTTGAATCCCAATTTCCACGAAGTGAATTTCATTTCAATCTGGAAAGCATAACCCACAAATCGTACTTCGTCAAGTTTGATTCCTTTTAGAACTGATTTGTGGTAGCACTTGAATCCAGCTGTGGCGTCTTTGATTGGTAAACCTGTGATGAATTTCACATAGACACTGGCAAAATAAGACATCAACACTCTTCCCATTGGCCAGTTTACCACATTCACTCCTGTGATATACCTGGAGCCAATCGCCAAGTCAAAACTCCTGTCAGCACAAACATTATAAAGTTTGATTAGGTCATTAGGATTATGAGAAAAATCGGCATCCATTTCGAAAATGAAATCATAATCCTTCTCTAAGGCCCATTTGAACCCTGTGATGTAGGCAGTGCCCAATCCTAGTTTTCCTTTTCGCTCAATCAAATGAAGTCTATCTGGAAAGGCTACTTGCTGACTTTTTACAAGTTTTCCTGTTCCATCTGGACTGCCATCGTCAATGACTAAAAGTTCAAATCCACCCTCAAGATTCATCACGGCATGGATCATCTCCAGGATGTTTTCTTTCTCATTGAAAGTCGGAATTATGACGAGTTTTCTGTGGTCCATAGTTGAGTAAAGGCCAAAAGTAAACTTAATGACCGATTTTAGAAGAATGGTCAGTATAAATTTTGGTTAAAGTATAAATTTGTGTAAAAAATAATGAAGCAGCACGTAGCTATTGTTAGTTATTTCTCGGTTGGAGCATACGATTCTAATACCGTAGATGAAAATCTAATCTTGTCTGAAATTCTAAGTGAGTTGAAGATTTCTCATGAGATCGTTAGCTGGTCCGACCCGCAAGTCGATTGGAGTAAATTTTCATTGCTCCTAATTAAGTCTACTTGGGACTACTTTGATTACTATCCAGAGTTTTTGACTTGGATAGAAACTATCCGAACTCTTGGAATACCTACACTAAACAACTTAGATACAATTCTTTGGAACTCTTCGAAAAAATATCTTTTGGAAATTGAATCAAAAGGGTTTCCTGTGATTGCCGGGATGATTTTGGAAAAAGGAAAGTTGATATCCCAAGATGAGATAAAAGCTAAGGTCAAATCTGAATTTTGTGTTGTGAAGCCTTTGGTGAGTGGTGGAGCTAAGAATACCTTGAAATTGGCCAGTCAGGATTGGGGCAAACATGCTGAAAAAGTGCAAGCTTGGGTAAACGAAGAGGCATTTTTGATACAGCCATTCATTTCTGAGGTGGAAAAAGTAGGGGAGTATTCTTTACTATTTTTCAATGGCGAGTTTTCTCATGCAGTTTTGAAAACCCCAGCAAATAAAGATTTTCGAGTTCAACATTATTTTGGTGGCACTATCACCCCTATAGATCCTTCAGAATCCATGTTATCTTCATGTCAGGCCATGGTAGATGAATTTGCATCGGAAAGCTTGTACGTACGAGTAGATGGGGTAGAGATTGAAGGTAAGTTCCATTTGATGGAGTTGGAAATGATCGAACCTTACCTGTTTCTCGCGCTGAGCGATCAGGCAATTCCTAATTACAAAAGAGCTATTGCAGCCCGTTTAGGTTAAGAAGCACAATAAGCAAGTTGATCTTTTGCATATTGGCTTCCTTTGTTTGCAGCAGTTTGGAGAAGCAAGCAGCCTTCGGAATCACCCATAGCGGCTAAACAAATGCCTTTGTGAGCCATAGCTTCTATATGATTGGGGTTTTTCTTTAAGACTTTGTCAAAATCCTCAATTGCCCATGTTACATAACCTGCATTCATGTAAGCAAACCCACGGTTATAAATTCCTACCATATTATCAGGCTCTCGGTTTACATAAGAATTGAAGGAAGCAGCACAACCCAACGCATCTCCTTGGTAGGCTAGAGCCATTCCAGTATAGAAATAAACTTTTGTATGATCAGGATTCAACTCGGTAGCTCGTCTTAGAAACTCTTCTGCCGATTTGAATTTGCCCGTCATAATTCTCGTCCGTCCAAGTAGATATAAAATATCAAAATCATTGGAATCAAGGGATGCTGCACGAAGAAGTCTCAATTCTGCATTTTTGTAGTCTTTTTGCTCAAACAATAGCTTTCCCAAACCAGCATAAGCCTGAGCATATTGATCGTCTATGGAGATAATCCGTTCGTAATCGGCTTTGGATTTCTCTAGCTCTCCGATTTCTTCATAACTCCTAGCCCGCATATGCAGTGCCTTGACATCAGTCACATGAAAGAAGAGGTATTGATTCAGATCTGAGATGGCATCCTCGTACTTCTTATCATTAAAAAGAGGCTCAATATTTTGAATGCTACTTGAGCATGAGCTACTTGCAATAATTAATAAAAGAATAGTCAGGGTACGTAAAAGTCGTTTCATGACTAAATGAACAAAAAAATAAGGATTAGGAAAAATATTTCTTGTGAAATTTTCCTAATCCTTTTATTATTTCAATTACCGATAGTGAAATGGTCCTAATCTCTTGAAAATTAGAGAACTCCCTTAGTACTTGGAAGTTGATTAATATTTCTAGGATCACGCATCACTGCCATTTTGATGGCTCGTGCCAAAGCCTTGAACATAGCTTCAATTTTATGATGCTCGTTAGCGCCTTCAGCTTTGATATTCAGGTTGCATTTGGCAGTATCTGAGAAGGATTTGAAGAAATGATAAAACATCTCTGTTGGCATATCACCAACTTTCTCACGCTTGAATTCTGCATCCCAAACGATCCAAGGTCTTCCTCCAAAATCAATAGCAACTTGTGCCAAGACATCGTCCATCGGCAAAAGGAAGCCATAGCGATAAATGCCTTTTTTATCTCCCAAAGCCTTCAAATAGGCTTCTCCTAGAGCTAGGGCTGTATCTTCAATCGTGTGGTGCTCGTCAATGTGAAGGTCACCATTTACCTTGATTTCCAGATCAGTGCTACCATGCTTGCCGAGTTGCTCCAGCATGTGGTCAAAGAAATGCAAGCCTGTTTTGATGTCACAATGCCCGTTTCCGTCAAGATTTAGCTTGATATAAATGTCTGTTTCAGAAGTCTTCCGACTTACTTCAGCAGAGCGGGGAGGCATTTTCAAAAACTCATAGATATCATCCCAATCTGTAGTGCTCAATGCTGCGCTTTCAGTAGGCTCACCAATGAAGATAGCTTTCGCTCCTAGATTCTCAGCGAGCTTCACATCCGTCAATCGATCTCCGATCACATAGGAATTTGCAAGGTCATATTCTTCAGAAAAGTAAGCCGTAAGAAGACCAGTGTTTGGCTTTCTGGTAGGGGCATTTTCACTTTCGAAAGTCTTGTCTACGTGAATTTCCTTGAAGAAAATATTCTCCTGCTCCAGCGTTTTCAGCATCTTGAATTGTGCTGGCCAGAAGGTGCTTTCAGGAAAAGAATCCGTTCCCAAACCATCTTGGTTTGTCACCATCACCAATTCATAATTAGTTTCCTCAGCGATCTTGCGTAGGTTTGAAATTGCCTTTGGCAAAAACTCCAACTTCTCTAAGCTATCAACCTGAAAATCAGTAGGTGGTTCTTTGATGATAGTCCCGTCACGGTCTATAAAAAGTACTTTCTTCTTCATGGTTTATAGGTTAAAGCTTTCCGTATAGATTTTCTTCAATGCTTGAATAAAGGCTTCATTTTCAGATCTTGTTCCCACTGAGATCCTGAGGCAATCTTCACACAATTGTACTTTGGAACGGTTTCTTACAATGATTTTTTCCTCAATCAGATCATCATACACATGACTGGCATTCGGTATTTTCACCAAAAGGAAATTGGCGTGAGTAGGATGGATCTTCTGTATGTAATCCAGCTTCTCCAATTCGCCTTTCAGGAAGTCCTTTTCAGCAAGGATATCCTGCGTCATTTTGGCCACTTTCTCCTGATTTTGGATAGCAGCCAAGACTGTTTCCTGTGTCAAACCTGAGATATTATAAGGAGGCTTGATTCGGTTCAGAATCTTGATCATTTTCTTGGATGCAAAGGCCATTCCCAATCGCAAGGAAGCAAGGCCCCAAGCTTTGGAAAATGTCTGCATCACCAAGAGATTTCCGTATTTACCCAGTTCAGTGGTGAAGCTCGGCTCGTCACTGAAATCAATGTAGGCTTCGTCTACGACTACCAATCCATTAAATTCCTGAAGCAAACGCAGAATATCGTCTCTCTTCACCTTATTCCCGCTAGGGTTATTTGGGGAACAGACGAAAATTATCTTGGTATGTGCATCAGTTGCTGCCAGAATTTTGTCTGGCTGAAGTTGGAAATCGGCAGTCAAAGGGACTTTTCGAGTTTCTACGTCATTAATATTAGCGCTCACTTCATACATCCCGTACGTAGGAGGTAGAAGAATCACATTATCAATTCCTGGATTACAGAAAGCACGGAAAAGCAAGTCAATCGCCTCATCCGAACCGTTTCCCAAGAAAATATGAGAAGGTTTTACGTCTTTGATTTTGGCAATCTCGGCTTTGAGTTCCAGCTGATATGGGTCTGGATATCTATTGTAATCCTGATCGGTAATAGAACCGTAAGGATTTTCATTTGCGTCCAAAAACACTCCTTCTTTCCCGGTATATTCATCTCGGGCAGAAGTGTATGGTTGCAAGTTGGCTATGTGTGGCCTAAGTAGTGGATCTAAGTCAAACTTCATTTTTTCTGGTTTTTCAGATGTTTGAGTCTAATACTGACAGCATTTTTGTGAGCTTGGAGAAGTTCATTTTCAGCCATCACTTCTATTGTTGGTCCCAGATTTTTTAATCCTTCTGGGCTGATTTTCTGGTATGTCATTTTCTTCAAGAAGCTATCCAAAGACACTCCGCTGTAATTTCTGGCGTAGCCATAAGTTGGCAGTGTATGGTTAGTTCCTGAAGCATAATCTCCTGCCGACTCAGGTGTATAATTTCCTACGAAAACAGAACCTGCATTATAGATTCCATCTACAGCCTCATCTTCGTTGGATACACTGATTATCAAGTGTTCAGGAGCATAGTAGTTGATCAGTTCTAAGGCGGTTTCCATGTCGTCAATAATTACTGCCCGTGAATTTGATAAAGCCTTTTTCGCTAAATCCTTCCTAGGAAGCACATCAAGTTGAGCATCTATTTCCTTGATCACTCGCTGAGCGAATTTCTCAGAATCCGTCACCAAGATCACCTGGCTATCGACTCCATGCTCAGCTTGAGACAGCAAATCTGCAGCTACAAAAGCTGGAATGGCAGTTTCATCTGCATACACTAGAACTTCAGAAGGTCCAGCAGGCATATCTATAGCCACACCATATTTGGTGGCCGTTTGCTTGGCAGCAGTTACAAATTGATTTCCAGGACCAAAGATCTTATCAACTTTTGGCACGCTTTCAGTTCCAAATGTCATCGCAGCGATAGCCTGAGCTCCGCCTACTTTCACGATTTTGGTGATACCAATCAAATTGGCTGTATACAGAATCGCCGGGTGGATTTTCCCTTCCTTATTGGGTGGCGAGCAAAGCACAATTTCTTTACAACCAGCCAATACTGCTGGAATTCCCAGCATTAATACGGTACTGAATAGTGGTGCTGTTCCTCCAGGAATATAAAGTCCTACCTTCTGGATAGGGACACTTTTTCTCCTGCAAATCACACCTGGCATCACTTCATCTACTAATTCTGGAGTAGCCTGAGCCATGTGGAAACGCTCAATATTGGTTTTGGCCACATTGATAGCTGCTTTCAACTCTGGTGAAATGGCCGCTAATGCTGCTTGGATTTCTACTTCAGATGGAAATAGAGATTCCAATTCCACATGATCGTATTCCATAGCGAATTTGAGCAGTGCCTTATCACCATTCCTTTTCACTTTACGCAGAATCGGCTTTACGATCTTATTGATCTCCTTGGTTTTGAAAACTGGACGGGCCAGATGTTTCTTCCAAGTATCCTTAGCGGGGTTGTCAAGGATTTTCATTTGTTACGTGTCTAATGTGGAAAATACTGCTTAGCGCAGTTATAGAATCATCTTTTCAATAGGTACCACGAGGATTCCCTCGGCGCCAGCTGCTCTCAATTCTTCAATGTTTTCCCAGAATTGATCCTCATTCAATACAGAGTGAACGGACGACCAACCTTCCTGCGCAAGTGGCAAAATAGTAGGGCTTCTCATTCCCGGAATCAAATTGATGATTTTGTCGATAGCTTCGTTTGGAGCGTTGAGCAAAACGTATTTACTGCTTTTACCTTTTTGTACGGCATTGATTCTGAAAAGTAATTTTTCAGCGATCTCTTTTTTCCAATCTGGAAGATTGTTGTGAGCTATCAAAACAGCTTCGGATTTGAAGATTTCCTCTACTTCCTTTAGGCCATTCATCATGAGTGTAGAGCCAGAGCTCACGATATCGCAGATACCTTCTGCCAAACCTATGCTAGGTGCGATCTCTACCGAACCGGAGATTTCGTGGATATCTGCATTGATGTTTTGGCTTTTCAGATAATCGCCAAGGATTTTAGGATAGGAGGTCGCAATGCTTTTCCCTTCGAAAAACTCTACTCCTGAGTACTCTTGACCTTTAGATACTGCCAGGGAAAGTCGGCATTTGGAAAAGCCCAACGCCTTCATCGTAGTGACATTTTTGTCTTTTTCTACTACTTCATTTTGCCCTACAATTCCTAAGTCAGCAACACCATCAGCTACATAGCCAGGTATATCGTCATCACGGAGGAATAAGAATTCAATGGGGAAATTGGTGGATGTAGACTTGAGTTTGCCTGTTCCATTATAAAACTTGATGCCACATTCTTTGATGAGGCTAAGTGAATCTTCAGATAGTCTGCCGCTTTTCTGCACGGCAATACGGATTATTTGTTCCATGGTCGTAAGTTACGCTAAGAAGTAAAAGGTTGTAATAAATGTTGGTGAAAAACGGAATCCCTATCATCGGCTTCACCGGGTGTGTAAAAATATTCCTCAGGAGGAATGATGGAAATGGTGCACCAAGTTACCTTGATGTGCAGTTGCTAAAAAGTCAATATTTCTATTGTTGTTTTCCATTATCGTTGGCAAAGATAGGTGTGGATTAAGAAAATGCAAACGGAGAAGTGTTTTTTTGAAAGTCTTTTTTAAATACAAAGAATACCAAGGTTTTGTAAAGTGGTTTGAGTTCACCGTTAATTTTTAATCCCTTTAGTTTCTCAACAATGAAATCTATACAATGCCTGCTGCGACTGAATACTTCAAGTTTGGATGAATTGTTATTCTCGGTCTAAGAATTTATCCAAAGTTTCCATGTCCCCAGCTAATGCTTTTCTTATGATCTGATTCCAGTCTGCTTGTTTTTCGCTATTCATACCATTTCGAGTTTGACTGTCATACAATTCCTGCAAGCGATTCATTTCTCTGTAGGCATCCAGATAGATGTCATTGAGTGTTGCTTCAAACAGAAATGGTTCCAGTTCCACATTTTTCAATCTAATAATCATACGATTAGCCGCAATTCTAGTGAGGTCGAAATGTCTTTGTTCATGGTTATTGGCATATTCACTAGCGTCCTTTACCCACGATTGTTCGGGTAGCATGTATACCTTAACGGAAATGACCTGTACTATTTCTCCATTTTCAATATTGGCATTTCCTTCAATAGATATACTGCTGAAAATTGTGGCGTTGTAAGAACTTCTTGGGTTTGGCGTCTCGGTGAAATCAGCCCATGTCAAGGGTCTTTTTGGATCATAAAAAACAGTATCCTTTGAGCTCTCTCTAATTGGATCGATAATATTCAATCTTACTTTTTTCACTAAAGACCTATTGGTTAGGTATTGGGTACTAAGCCAAGAATCGAAGTATTCCCAGCTACTTTCAAACAATTTGTGGATGGAGGATTCCACATAATGCATCTGTGTGCCCGGTCTTCCATATTGAACTTTACTAGTGAAATCGACCAAATGAACAGGTTCGTTTTCTCCAATTAGAAAGAAACCTAGACTCAATTGTATATCACCTCTATATCCTTTGAGATCAGGATGGTAGATTTCCTTAAGATCCAGCTTATAAACTTTCACCAGAAACTTATAATAAGGGTTTTTGGTAGAGTTGATTCTCGCATTGTAAAACCCTAGAATTTCCTGAGGTAGGTTGTCGGCGAAGCTGGCGGGATGTTTATTCCGCTGAGGATCATAGATCTGACCAATTGACTTTTGTGCGCGGGAATCTATGACTTGCTTAAATGTGTAATCTCTTGTCTGAGGAGTATTTCCATCAGACTTAAGCTTCAAGATTACATCTTGCCCAGAAGCATAGCCGGTGCAAAGAAATAGAAGTAATGATAGAAAAGCTGATGACAGAATTCGAGTCATTGGGGAATAGAGCAAGGAAATAGAAACTTCAAGGATGACTTGACTATTCACGAAACTAATCAACAATTGGTTATCGTAGCATTGTCTTATATGGGAGAATGACTAGGTGAATTGGATGTTTTGGACTTTTGAAGTTCGTCGAATTAGTTTTGAGGGAATAAATGAGAATGGCAAAAAAAAGAAGTGTAGCCAAAGACTACACTTCAATTATATTCATTCAATACTTCTTTACTTGAAAAGTTGAGGAGCAAAAATCACGAGATAATCTCTCCAATTTGCCCAAGTATGTCCTCCATCACTTTCATGATATTCATGTTCGAAATCTGTTTTATCTAATATAGAAAGTAGTCTTTTGTTTGACTCCATTACAAAATCGTCTTTGCCGCAACCAATCCAATACTTAGTAACACCGCTAGCTTTCAAAGCCGCAAATTTTTTCTCCAGCTCAGCCATGTCTGCGTTTGCATCAAAAATCCCGCTACTAAAAACTCCGATATAACCAAAAGTTCCAGGGTATTCAGTAGATGCTGTAATTGTATGTGCACCGCCCATAGAAAGCCCTGCAAGCGCTCTGTTTTCTTTATTTGCCTTCACTCTGTAGTTCTTTTCAATGTAAGGCATCACATCTTTCACTAGGCTCTTTTCAAATTGACCCTGAAATTTTGCATAGGTCTCTCGGGTAGGAGCTGCAGCTCCTGGGATAGTTCGGAGTGTGCTCGTTTGCCATGCATTTCCATTAGTCATGACGATAATCATTGGCTTAGCTTTTCCCTCAGCGATCAGGTTATCCAAGATATCATTTGCTTTACCTAATGCCGACCATGCATCTTCATCTCCTCCTGCTCCATGTAGGAGATATAGCACAGGATAAGTTTCATTTCCAGAATCATATCCGGGAGGAGTATAGACATACATTCTTCTGTAGCTGTCTAGTGATGGAGATTGGTACCAAACCTTTGAAAGGGAGCCATGCGCAACCTCATTCAATTCAAAAACTTCCGCACTTTCTCCTGGAACTATCAGTAAACTCGCATATCGAGTACCATCCCTCAAAGCTTGGGGATTAGTTGGGTCAATGGCAGAGACTCCATCTATGATAAAATTGTAATGGTACATAGAAGACTTCAAAGGATCGATAGTAGCCGTCCATACTCCATTCTCCTCTTTTTTAAGAGGTAAGGTTTCTCCGAAACCCATCCAGCTTCCATTAATAGCTACAGCATTTGCAGTGGGAGAAAAGATTCGAAAGCTGACTGAGTTATTAGGACTCACTTCAGGCGAAACCACCTTTGGTGCTTGCATCGCACTGATTTCTTGCGCTTGGGCGATTGTCGCTCCGCAAAGTAAAACCAAAGCTAGTATTGCAGATTTTAACTTAATAAGTTTCATGTTTTTTGGTTTTAAGGTTATTTGAAAAGTTGAGGAGCAAACTGAGTCAGATATACTCTCCAGTTTCTCCAGATATGACCACCTTCTGATTCTACATACTTATAAGGCATTCCCATAGCGTCCAGCTTGGCTCTATATTCTTTATTGGCGTCGTATAGAAAGTCAGTTTTACCGATTGCTATCCAATAAAGTTTGTAACCGTTATCCATCTGAGTTTTCAACGTACCGTCAATATCACTGTAAACACTATTAGTAGCATCTTCACGTGGCATAATTGCCGCTGAAAAAAGTCCCATGTAATCAAAGGTGTTTGGATAGAATCTTGATATATGCATGGTATGATACCCGCCCATAGAAAGTCCAGCAATGGCACGATCAGCTTTGTTTGCTTTCACTTGATAGTTACTTTCTACGAATTTGATTATGTCCTTAAAGCTTCCTTCATAAGTTCCGTCCATAGTTTTTGGGATCATAAATGCAGGCTTATACATTCCTTCATTTCCTTCTCCAGGAGCGGCATCCTGGATCACATTTCCATTTGGCATTACTACGATCATCGGCTTTGCTTTGCCCTGCGCGATGAGATTATCCATAATTTGAGCTGTTCTGCCCAAAGCTATCCATGCTTCCTCGTCTCCTCCTGCACCGTGTAATAGATATAAAACTGGAAATTTTTCATTTGATTGCTCGTATCCTGGAGGTGTGTAGATAGTAAGTCTTCGATCCATTTTCAATCCTGGGGAATCATACCAGCGACGCGCCACAGTTCCATGCGGTACATCCTTCACTTTATATAAGGCAGCTTGTCCTTCGCCGACGATAAATATATTAGTTACAGAAGCCACGTCACGGATTAAGAAAGGATTGCTTTGATCAGTAGTTTTTAAACCGTCTACTATAAATGAATAGCTATAAAGCTCCGGAGATAGAGCTGAAGAGGTAAATGACCATACACCTTTATCGTCTTTCGTAAGTTCAGCCATACCTGGGCCATCCATTTCACCTCTCGGCGTTTCCACTTTTACTGTAGGGAGAAAATCTCCTGTTACCTGAACAGACGTTGCTCCAGGAGCGAAGATTCTGAAAGTAACAGAACTGTCATCATGGATTTCCGGCGATGTGATTTGCGCGGCTCCAAATAATGCTTCTTGGGCTTGTGCGTTCATTCCTATCAGGAAAAGCGATAGGAGGGTGAGGAGTAGGTTTCTTTTCATGCGAAAGGTTTCTTTTGGGTTGAAATTGTGGGGTTGTCAGAGAATACTGGTTGCTCTAAAAATTCTATTGTGTCATCATGACAATTAAGTAATTATCTCGATGATTTCCAAAGAGGTGCAGGTCCACTCTCTTGATTATTGAATATGAGTCTTCGGAATCATGCACGTGCCCAAATTTTCTTTGACAGCTCGTGTCAATTATTTCCATAGTTTATCCAATTGATGTTTCTTGGTTTAAAAATACTCAAGGCCATGAATATCATT
>Ga0123337_10000814_pt1 | contig 47044 bp, 40 predicted proteins | sample frozenSSSSmetaG_FD_89792 | JGI IMG/M metagenome (GOLD analysis project Ga0123337, IMG submission 89792) | Glacier valley bacterial and archeal communities from Borup Fiord, Nunavut, Canada, to study Microbial Dark Matter (Phase II) -... | ecosystem: Environmental > Aquatic > Freshwater > Ice >... | reverse complement strand
TGAATGACTTTACCGGCACGGGCGTCGGTATGAAACCAGACTAGCTTTCTATTGGCGTCGGCCTGCCGTAATACCACCATGCGGGCGTCGGCACCGGTAGGGGTGCAGGTGGCCAGCGTCATGGTTTTGAATGGACTTTCACCGTCGTTGGGTGCCGACATAATCTGCCGCCAACAGTCAGCTTCGAGGTCGGCGAGGGAGGTTTCAGGAGTCAAAATTGATGGATTAAGTTTGGCAAAATACTACGGACTGAACAGCGTAAAACCGCCCTTTGTTTACAGGATAATCACGCTTGTTCATTGCTATTCCGCTCCCGTACCAGGCCACCGGGCGGGACCGTGTAATCCGTAATCTGAAAGCCGATCTCATAAACTACCGCAAATACCCCGGCCTGGCCACCCATTCTGAATTGTTTGCCTGATCTGTACTCGTTAATTACTGTTTTTCTACTTAAGTAATCGGGGCCGTTTGTCAATGAAGGGCCCCGTTTGTGTATAATTCTATGCTGTTGCAACGTTTAACGCGAATTTTGGTCAATTAAGTTGTCTTTTTCCGGGAACAAATTCTGGAAAAAGCGTTTAGAAAGCAACCCCCAGAATACACCCTGTTATGAACCCAAGTATATCACGTTCCTTATTTCTGTGTAGCTACATTCTTGTAGCTACATTTTCCGTTGCTTTTGCCCAGCTGCCGGGCAGCGACTTGCCACGTGGCAATGCCAAAATGAGTGGTGTCATTGTTGACTCCCTCACCCGGAAACCTGTTGAATATGCTACCGTCGCGCTGATTGACCTGCAAACGACTAAACCTATCGACGGAGCAATAGCCGATGGGAAAGGCGAGTTTTCGCTCAGCAAACTACCCGAAGGTGAGTTTCGGCTGCGCGTGTCGTTTATTGGCTACCAGAATAAAATAGTCCGCGGTATTAAAATAAACCGGCGCGACGATATTAACCTCGGTACCATTTTACTATCGCCCGATGAGCGAACGCTCAAGGAAGTGGAGGTCGTTGGCCAGAAGGCCATGATCGAAGAAAAAGTGGACCGGATCGTTTATAACGCCGACAAAGACATTATGTCTAAGGGGGGCGATGCGACCGAGGTAATGCGCAAAGTACCGCTGCTTACGGTGGACCTGGACGGCAATGTTAGCCTGCGGGGTAACAGCAACGTACGGGTGCTGATCAACAACAAGCCCAGTACTATTGTGGCCAGCAGTGTGGCCGACGCACTGAAGCAAATTCCTGCCGATCAGATCAAGACCGTGGAGGTCATTACCAGCCCTTCGGCCAAGTACGACGCGGAGGGTTCGGCTGGTATCATCAACATTACTACCAAGAAAAGCAGTATTCAGGGCTACTCGCTCAACGTCGATTCGGGCGTGGGCAACCGGGGTACCAACCTCGGCCTGAACGGGACCCTGCGTACCGGTAAGATGGGCTTCTCGCTCGGTGGCTTTGGCCGGGCCAGCTACAACGTTCGCGGGCGGTTCGAAAATACTCAGTTCCTGCGCGATGGCGGACGTACCACCCAGCAAAGTGCCGACACGCGCAATAATGGCATTTTTGGGCAGTACCGGCTGGGCTGGGATTATGATTTCAGTGAAACCAGCAATCTCTCGGCTAACCTGCGCTACGGGGTTCGCAACAACCTGCAGTATCAGGATAACTTTCTGACTCAGACACTGGGTGGTACAACACCATCCAATAGTCTGCGTAACGTAAAAACCGAAGACCTGTCGGGTACCGTGGATGCCAACCTCGATTATACCAAACGGTACAAGACAACCGGCGATCAGGCGCAGAAAGAAATGAGCTTTTCGGCGCAGTACAGCCGCAATAATCGCAACAACAACTTCATTGCCGATCTGCTGAATTACACGAATCCGAGCGCGTTGCTGGGACGTCAGCAGAACCTGAATAACAGCTTTAATCAGGAAATGACCCTCCAGGCCGATTACCAGACGCCCGTTGGCAAGCGGCAGTTGATCGAGTTTGGCGGTAAAGGAATTCTTCGTCAGGTAGAGAGTCAGTTTGGGTACAACGTAGCCACCGGCACTGGCCCGCTCCTAACCGATCCTAACCGGAACGCCAATACGCTGAACTACAACCAGAGCATTTCTGCTGGCTATATCTCGTACACGCTCACAACCAAAAATAAGTACAGCATCAAAGCGGGCACCCGTTTCGAGCATACGACCATCAACGCCAATTTCAGTCAGGCACAGCGGGTTGAAGGAGGAGCAACAGTAGGCGCGGGTAAAGACCTCGGTATTCCTGATTACAGTAATCTGGTGCCGAGCATTAACATCTCGAAAACCCTCAAAGGAGGTAAAACTATAAAACTGGCTTATAACCGCCGGTTGCAGCGGCCCGGTATTCAGTTCCTGAACCCGAACGTAAATACATCCAACCCCGCTAACATTTCGAAAGGCAACCCGTTGCTCTCGCCCGAACTGACCGATAATTTCGAGTTCAGCAGCAGTGCCTACGTAAAGAGTGTTTACATAAACGGATCGCTGTTTTACCGCAATACCAGCAACTCAATCACCAGTGTCCGCACCACCGATACTACGGGCTTTGGCGAGATCATCAACCCGCTACTGCCCCTGCCCATCATCACAACCTTCGAAAACATCGGTCGCGAGCAGGGATACGGGTTCAACCTGTTTGGTAATGCCACGCTGTTTTCCAAATGGCAGATTGGGGGCGGTATCGACTCCTACTACGCATACCTGACCAACAACAGCCCGCTGCCGTCGCTGAATGCCAGCAATTCGGGCTGGGTAACGTCGGGGCGCTTATTCACCAATCTGACCATTAAAAACGGCTGGGGACTACAGGGTTTCGCGTTTGTCCGGGGTAAGCAGGTGCAGTTGCAGGGCTATCAGGGCGGATTTGGGTTCTATAGTCTCGGCGTAAAGAAAGACTTTAACAACAAGCGTGGCAGTATTGGTCTGGCGGGCGAGAACTTCTTCAACCACCCGTTCGTAATCCGGTCGGAGGCCTCGTCGCCTATTTTCACGCAGAGCAGCAAAACCAGCCTGTACAACGCGGGCATCCGGGTTAACTTCAGCTACAAAATCGGTAAACTGAGTTTCGAAGATCAGCCTCGCAAACAGGGTAAGTCTGTCAATAATGACGACGTAAAAGGTGGCGATGCCGGTGATAACAGTGGTGGTCAGCAGCAACCCGCGGCACCAGCCGGGGGCGGTGGCCGCAGACCGCGGTAACCGGCACTAAGGCAAGGGGTAACGAAGAACGGGCTGATGTAGAAATACCCCTGCATCAGCCCGTTCTTCGTTACCCCTTGCCTTACACTATATAAGCTGTCCTTTTCTGCTGACGTAGCCATGTTCCGGGGTGTAGCCAACAGACTGTTTGCCGTAGTAGCCGCTGCCGGTGTAGGGGCGCAGGTCGGGATCGGCTTTGCAGGCGTCGGTGCAGGTACCGGCGTGGTCGTGGCCGCAGCTTTCGCAGAGTATGATGTGGTTATTGCAGGTCGGGCTGGCGCAGTTGATGAGCCGGGTGTTGGGCGTGCCACACCGGAAACAGACCGAAATTACCGTTGGGTTAACGGCGTTGACCGGCACCGTGACGCGGTTGTCGAAGACGTAGCACTCCCCTTCAAAATCCTCGCCCCCGGCTTCCAGGCCGTATTTAATGATGCCGCCGTGGAGTTGATACACATTCTCGAAACCGCGCGACAGCAGGTAGGCCGAAGCTTTCTCGCACTTGATGCCGCCCGTGCAGTACGTAATAATTTTCTTGTTTTTGAGGTGTTCAATTTCGTGGATATGATCGGGTAAATCGCGCAGATTTTCCATGTCGAAGGTCACGGCTCCGCTGAACTTACCTACGGCGTGTTCGTAGTTTGACCGCATATCTACCAGCACCACGTCGGGGTCGTTTTTGAGTTGCCGAAACTCGTCTGGTTCGAGGTGAACACCCGTTTGCCGCAGCGGGTCGACCGGTAGGTCGGAGTGGACAATTTCGGGCTTTACGCGCACGTGCAGCTTCTGAAAGGTATGGCCGTTTGACTGGTCTATCTTGAATTCGACATGAGCAAAGCGCGGATCGGCGCGGATTGCGTCTATGTACGCGTCGCAATCGGCATTCAGGCCCGACACCGTGCCGTTGATGCCTTCGGGAGATATAATGATGCGGCCCAGCAGATTCAGCCGCAGACACAGCCGATGGTGTTCATCGCGGTACTGCTCCGGGTCATTGACGGGCGAGTAGCCATAATACAGAAGAACGCGGTACGGTTTCATGCCGCAAATTTACCCAAAACCACTATACGTTTAGGAGTATGCGGGTTGAAACCGTTAAAGGTCGGCCAGCCCCTGTCGAACCCAACCGAACTCGTCCGCGTTATCGGGCCAGACAATCAGTCAGTCAGCTACGTACCCACCAACACCGTAGCTGCACACAGGAAATGATGAATAATCCCATCACCGTATCGGTGTTGATGGCCGTTTACAATACTGATTTTGCGCTGGTGAAGCGTGCCATTGACTCCGTTCTCAACCAGTTTATGGTCGATTTTGAACTCATCGTCATTGACGATGGCAGCCAGAACGATCCCCACAATCAGTTACTCCGGTACGTACAGCAACACGACGACCGGATAGTCTATCTTCGCCATGCCAACTGTGGGCAGTCTAAATCCATCAGGCGCGGGGTTCTCAACAGCCGGGGTACCTACATTGCCATTCTCGATGCCGACGATGAGTACAAGCCCAACCACCTGCTGGCCTGTCTGGATCTGATGGCCGATGCCGATCTGATTGCCTCTACGACCGATACCATTGTGGATACGGACGACGATTACTACGTTCCCGATAAACTCGATCCCACCCGGCTCATCCACGTGGACGACTGTATTCTGTTTGCCACGCTGTTTGGGCGTCGGGAGGTATTTGTCAGCACCGAATTCGAGGATCGGTACGGAGCCGATGCCTATTTTTACGAACAGGTGGCCCGGCAGTATCGGGTTAAAAAAGTGGACCTGCGTACCTACGTTTACTACCGAAACATGCCAACCAGTATCTGCTCGGTCCTGAAACGGCAGCAGTCCGCTCTGTTCGTCTAACGAAATGCAACAACTCGTCATGGCCTGTCACATCACGGGCGTTTACGACGTGAACCGACGTCAGCAACTGGCCCACGATGATTTTTCGCTCGTCAAGGACTGGGTAGCGTCGATCAGTGGGCTGAACGTCAGAGCCGTACTTTTTCACAACGGCCTGTCTGACTCCACTTGCGCTGCTCACCAGAACGAGTACGTTCAGTTTGTCAGGATTCAGTACGATGCCCGTTTGAATCCGAACGTGTTTCGCTACTTCGTGTATCGCGACTGGCTGAGAACCCACGTCAGCGAGATTGACAGCCTGTTCGTGACCGACGTGTCGGATGTGGTCATGAGCCGGAACCCGTTTGTGGAGCCGCTGTTTCTGAATAATCCTGATGGGCTCTTTTGTGGCGATGAACCCACCACGCTGCACAACGACTGGATGAAGGCCCACGGCACCCACCTGCGCGAACAACTGGCAGACTACGCCGATTTTGAAGCCCGATTTGCCGATGCCACCCTGCTCAACTGCGGCATCATGGGCGGGTCTGTTTCGGTCATGCAGTTGTTTCTGGAGCAGCTCTGCACCCTGCACGAGCGGTATAACCAGAACAACACAACAGCCTATACCGGCGATATGGGCGCGTTCAACTACCTGGCCCGTACCCGGTTTGGCAACCACCTCTGGCATGGCGAACCAATCAACACGGTTTTTAAAGCCTACCAGACTCACCGCACTGACTGCTGGTTTCGGCATAAATAAGGAGCCATGTCCAATCTAAACCGATAACGCAAACCGCTTCTGAACACAAAGCCGCATTAGCCGGTTAAGTTGCTCAAACCAGTACGTTATTTACCATGATTGTGCATCCTTCCAGCCAGGGCTGGGAAATTATTCACCAGCAGGCACACGGTTTGCTTGCTTATCAGATTGCCACCAACTGGCAAATTAGTCAGCGACCGTTGCACTGGCCCGAAACACTGACTGCGTTGCTTGAACATGACGATGGTCAGCATCCCTTCGAAGGCCGAAACCACCTGTCGGAGGCCGGTGCCCCGCTTTCGTTTGAACCTTACTCGGTGGACCAGTGCCACAGTATGGTTGATATTGCCCTGCGCAAAAGCCGCTGGAACGCGCTCATGGTATCACATCACGCCACGTTTCTGTACGAATCCATGCGGGGTCAGGATAAAGCGCTGGACACGTTTCTGGATCAACAGAAGGACAACCAGAAAAAATGGCGAAAGGGGTACGGGACGACTCAGAAAGAGGTGATGTATGCCTACGATCTGGTGCAGTGGTGCGATGCCCTCTCGCTGATTCTCTGCCGTCATGAATTACCACCCGAAGCCCGCCAGCTCGAAATCAGCAAAGGCCCCGACGGTACCCATCACTTTATTCACCAGCGTGCTGACGATGAATCGCTCTGCGTGAGCCCGTGGCCTTTCGAAGTAAACGAGTTTAGTGTTCACGTTGAAGTGTATCTGATAAATCAGCTGCAATTCAGGGACGATACCGAACTTTACAACGCCATCAATGACGTTCCTGTCGACTTGCGTGAGTGGACGTTCAGGAAATAGTGATCCTGGTGCCACCGTTGACTATTCATTATGCACATTGCCATTACAGGAAATATTGGGGCCGGTAAAACTACCCTGGCCGAACAGCTTGCCCGGCATTACGGCTGGGAAATCCTGCACGAAGCCGTAAACGATAACCCGTACCTCGCCGATTTTTACGATGATATGCCGCGCTGGGCGTTCAATTTGCAGGTCTTTTTCCTGAATAGCCGCTTTGCGCAGGTCAAATACATCCGGGACGTTGCTGAAGCAAACGCCCAACATCCCAGCCAGCTGCCCCGCACGGTGGTGCAGGACCGGACCATTTACGAAGACGCGGCCATTTTTGCCCGGAACCTCGCCGACAGTGGAGACATGAGTCAGCGCGATTACCAGACGTACCTGAGTCTGTTCGGGAATATGATGAGTCTGGTGCAGTCGCCTGACCTCATGATCTACCTCCGCGCCGACCTGCCCAAACTCCGTGGGCAAATCGAAAAACGGGGCCGCTCCTTCGAGAAAACCATCAGCAACGAGTATCTGAGCAACCTCAACCGGCTCTACGATCAATTTATTGCTGCCTACACCGCAGGCCCGTTGATCACGCTCGACGTTAATGAGCTCGATTACGCCACCCGCCCCGCCGATTTCGCCGAGATTGTCCGGCGCATCGACGAACGGCTGAACCTAACGCCGGGTAGTCTGGCCGGTAGTTGATAAACCGGTTCGGTATCGTTGCCGTAACTCAGAGAAGTGCGCTGGAGGCTATTAGTCATCGGTAAGGTCAAGATCACCTGGCTCGTATACATGCCTGATGAGCGGTAAACTCCGCTTGCGTTTCCAGCATTGTCTGGCTTTTTCCATTGAGTTGCCGGGATTGTCAGCGAAAAAGTCCCGCAGGTATTTATTGAACTGGTTGCCAGACGGGATAGCCGACTCAAATGTCTTGTCCAGTTTCAATTTCTCTAACCGCTTCCATTCGATAATGGCGTCGCCCAGAGTTTTGCCAGCGTTATCTTTCATCCAGTCCATGAACCGAATGGAGAATGCGAATCGTTGCCCGCAATGCACTTTGAAAAAATTTCTTGAGTTTTTGCTATTCGTATAGCTGTTCGTGATTACTGTGTCAACCGTCAGTGTCCGGTTTTTCCAGTTGACTCCTAAATCGACTTTCGCGCTTTTGGGCACGTTTGTTTCTATCCCGTCAAGTTTGGTAGCGAGCCTGTCCAGAATGTCAAATTTTGATCCGCCATACCGGATGCCTGTCTGCCTGGCATACGCAACCAGTTCTGACTTTAGCCAGTACCACTTCCTCAATTCCTCTCCCGTTTGGATCGATAGGATATCAGGTCTTTGCATATCTGATTAGTAGGTTAGGGCAGACATGGTTGCTTGGTTAGTTGGGGTGCCAAAAACTGCTCAGCCAGACTATAGACTTACTTTTCGGCCACCGAGAAATCAAATTTATCGGTGGTTTTGGGGTTCAGTACCTGAAAATTGATGCGGTAGATGGTGTCGCCCCATTTGGTCAGGATGCCCTTGTCTTCGGGTGCTTCCAGCTTTACTTTCTCGATGGTCGGCTGCATCTTTTTAGGATCGTAGTTCACGACAAAGTCTTTGGCCGGACTGCCGCTGGGGGCGTAGTGAACAATTAACTGACCGGGTTTGCCAACGTCGGCCGGGTAGCAGGTCATCAGGTGTTGAGTGACCGTGCCGGCTTTGCTGAGCTGCACGATATCCTGAATCTGAACCCCCTTGCCCCGGTTCAGTCGTACAGTCCGCTGCCACTTGCTCACGCCCGCACTGGCGGGGTAGGCTTCGGCAATGTCGAGACCAAACTGTACGGTGGCAGCGTCGGCCTTATACGTTACGTTACTGGCCCTGAACTGCGGGCCGGGCAGCTGAGTCTGGCCGTTGATGGTGGGTACGTTGTGAAAATCGGAGCAGTTATACCAGATGTCGTACCGTTGACTGCTGAACGTTTTGGCGGTATACGTGCCGCGCCCCACGTCGATGAGCAGGGGCTGGCCGTTGTAGTAGACCACGTAGTTGCCAATATCATTATGGTTGTGGCTCTCGTCGTTATGCCCGCCTTTGGCGGCTACGTAAAAACCGTCGGTGGTGCCGGGCTTGTCGCGGGCGGCAAAGACCTGCAAATCGGGTAGCCACACGGTTGCGGGCAGGGGTAAACCCCGCTCAGCCTTCTGAAATTCGTCCTGCATGAAAAGGGCATAAAAATTTCGGAAGACGTGAAAGTTGCCCACCGTACCGTCTTCCGGTTTGCGGTAATACGCGCCAAACCGCATCATATCGGGGTCGTTGATGGCTTTGCCGTAGCGGTAAATCATGGCAGCGGCCATGCCCGGCTGCGGGTCGGCATCGGCGAAGTTGAGGAAATAGGTGGGGCTGATCTGGGCGCGGTAAATGAACTTGCCCATGTTCTGGAATTTCTGGTCGGTATAGACGTAGGCAAACGCGCCGTTGGTGGCATCGTTCAGCATGGCCACATTGTCGAAGAGCGACGCGGCAGCGGCACCCCAGTAACTTGGCCCTTCGTCGCAGCCGCCGTCGGCAGGGTAGGGGTTCAGGAAATTGTCGAGAACGTGCAGGAGTTTATCAATGGAAGCGGTCCGTTTGGCGTCGTCTTTTTCGAGCAATAGCACGCTGTTGAGCCAGTTAGAGCCGATCCAGGGGTTCCAGTTGTTGGGTGGCCTACCGGCAGCATTCTTCTGCATCCAGCCGTGCGGCTGGTTCATAAGCGGTTCAAAGACCCGGTTGTTTACTTCGTAGTAAATGCGTTTTCTGACCTGGGGCGATACCGCGTCCAGTTTGTCGCCGAGGAAATAATCAACCCAGGCGAGGTACGTAGCGGTTTCGGCGGCAAACAGATCGACAAACGGCCGCGACACATCAACCAGCCCCGAAAGCTCCTTTGTCTTGGGTAAATGCGCCGACGCTCCCCACCACGACTCCTCGCAGATGGACCAGACGCCGTCGATGATCTGATCGACAAACCGACCTTTGTTTTCGTAAATCTCGGCCAGCAGCAGCGTAGCCAGCGCAGTCCGCTTCTGGTAGCCAATGCGGCTGAACTGTTCGCGGTCGCCGGTACGGACAATCAGCAGGGATTTGGTGGCGGGTATGGACGGCCACTGATAGTCGAGGTAGGTTTCGGCTTTTTTGAGGTACGACTGCATCATAGCCTGGTCGGCTTTGGCCCAGCCCGCCCGGTCATTACGTTTCGGAAAAGGCGTAAACTGACGCTGCGAGATGAGTTTCTGGCCGAGTTGTTCTGCCGTGTATTTGCCGCTGAGCAGGTTGGCGTCCTGCGCCTGCGCAGTGAGGCTGAGCAGGGTGATGAGGAAAAGGAGGGCGTTTCTCATGGGGGGAAATGTGTTTCTTAACACAGAGCGAATGGAGGACTCATAGAGTAAACAGAGTGGGTTTATTGGTGTAATTCTCCGTTGGTGAGCACGCCAGCCGGGGCAGTATGCTTCGGAATAAAGAGAAGCAGGCAAAGATTTACTGTTTATAATTGGTATTAAATCTACATTAACTATTAATTTTTTTTGTAAACGTTTACAAAGCAAGTAGTGCATCGAATTCAGAGGTTGCCCCCGGTCCCGGTCTGGCCTCAGACCGCGTTGATGAGCGGAGCTAAATCGGTAAATTTGTGGTGTATTACCCCTCATCACCGTGTCTTTATTCATTACGTCGTTAAACTCAGGCAGTAACGGCAACTGCTATTATGTGGGCAACCAAACCGAAGCCGTGCTAATTGATGCCGGGCTGTCGTGCCGCCAAACCGAAGCCCGGATGCACCGGCTGGGGCTGTCTATGGAACGGGTCAAAGCCATTTTCATCTCGCACGAACACAGCGACCACGTTACGGGCATCTTCGGCCTGGCCAAAAAGTACTTTCTGCCTGTGTTTATCACGCCCGAAACCCTGCGCCAATCGCGCCTGACCGATGTAAACACGACCCGTCCGCTCTCTGCCGATGAGCCGGTCTGGGTGGGTGATCTATGCGTCCGGGCCTTTTTGAAAGAACACGATGCTGCTGATCCGCACAGTTTTACCGTTACATATGGCGAAACTACGGTGGGTATTTTTACAGACATCGGGCAACCCTGCAATCGGCTTATCGACCATTTTGGCCGCTGTCACGCGGCCTTTCTCGAAGCCAATTACGACGAAGACCTGCTGGAGCGGGGGCGGTATCCGGCTTTCCTGAAGCAGCGAATTCGGGGCGGGAGGGGGCACTTATCCAATCGACAGGCGCTGGAATTGTTTGTGCAGCACCGGCCCGCCTTCATGAGTCACGTTTTACTGGCGCACCTCTCGCACCAGAATAATTCCCCGCAAATTGCAAGCGATCTGTTCCAGCCCCACCTCGGCAGTACGCAGCTCGTGATTGCCTCGCGCTACAGAGAAACGCCCGTCTTTGAGATTGGGCATGTAGAGACCGGTGCGCCGTAGCGATGCGACACCTCGCGTTACTACGGTTGACAATTGATTAGAAACCCCACATGGTTTGCTTTCCCTGGGTATATGACAACACGACGTTCTTTTCTCATCAAAACAGGGGTAGCCGCGGCTCTGGCAGGGTCGAAACCAGTAACTGCGCTTGCCAACGCGCCCAACCCCGCCCCCTCCGCAGCCGACGACCGCTTTAAGCTGGCCATTGCCGGGTATAGCTTCCTGAAGTTCAAACTGGCACCAGCTCTGGAGATGATGAAGCAACTCGATGTACACTACCTGTGCATCAAGGATTTTCATCTGCCGTTTACCGCCACTGCCGACGAGATTACCGCTTTCCATGAGCAGCTTAAACAGGCTAACGTAACCGGCTACGGGGTGGGACCAATCTACATGAAAACCCACGAAGCCATTGACAGTGCCTTCGACTACGCGAAACGGGTGGGTGTTACTCTGATTGTGGGCATTCCCAACGTTGAGGACCTACCCTACATCGAGCAGAAAGTGAAGGCGTCCAACATTCGGTACGCCATTCACAATCACGGGCCGGACATTGACCTGTTTCCCAATGCCAAATCGGTATATGACGCCATCAAAAACCTCGATACCCGCATGGGATTGTGCTTCGACATGGGCCATGACCGGCGGTACGGCGACGATCCCGTAGCGGACCTCAAAAAATACAGGGACCGTATTTTCGACATTCACTTGAAGAATGTGACGGAAGCCGCCAAAGAGGGCAAGACCACGCAGCTAAGCCGCGGTATTATCAACATTCCGGCGTTCATTGCCATGCTCCGCACCATAAAATACGACGGGCACTGCGCGCTGGAATACGAAAAAGACATGACTGACCCACTCGCGGGCATGGCCGAATCGGTAGGCTATTTCCGGGGTGTATCTGATGCAACACGAGCTTAATTTTTTTTAGACACGGAGGAAACAGACGACTACCCAAAGAGAACACAGGAGAATTCAGTAAGGAAACTCTGTTTTCTCCGGGTTAAACTCTGTTCTTTTGCCACGCCGGCGTACCGGTTAAACCCCCCCAAATTCAGATGAATACACGCAGAGAATTTATCAAACATGCGGCCCTGGGCACCGCCGGGCTGACCATTGGCGGTATGGCACCGGGCTTCTCGCCCAAAAGCTACGCCAAAATCATTGGAGCCAATGACCGGCTCAACGTGGCCGTTGCGGGCCTGGGCCGCCGTATGAGCGCGTACTACGAACCCGTTTCGCTCAAAAGCAGCAACGTTGAACTTGTTTATCTCTGCGACGTAATGAAGTCGCAGCGGGAGTCGGCTCCTAAAAAGTGGAGCAAGTTTATTGACTACCAGCCGAAGCTGGAAAACGATATCCGTGTGGTGCTGGCCGACAAGAGCGTTGACGCCCTCTTCAACGCCACGCCCGACCACTGGCACGCGCCCGGTGCCTGGATGGCCATGCAGGCGGGTAAGCACGTGTACGTTGAAAAGCCGTGCAGCCATAATCCCCGCGAAAGTGAGATTCTGGTGGCGTGTCAGAAGAAATACAACAAGGTGGTGCAGATGGGCAATCAGCAGCGGTCGGCCCCGGAAACCATCGACATCATCGGGCAGATACACAACGGCGTAATCGGAACCCCGTACAAAGCCGTCGCTTTTTACGCCAATAACCGGGGCGAAGTGCCACTCCAGAAGAAGACCCCCGCGCCCAGTGGTCTGGACTGGGAGTTGTTTCAGGGGCCAGCTCCCCGGCGCGACTATACGGACGATACCTGGAATTATAACTGGCATTGGTACGGCTGGGACTACGGCACCGCCGAAACGGGCAACAACGCAACCCACGAACTGGATGTGGCCCGCTGGGCGTTGCAGGGCGACTATCCCGAACACGTGCAGGTTGAAGCCGCCAAGCGGTATTTTGCCAATGACGGCTGGGAGATGTACGACACGATGGACGCGACGTTCCGGTTTCCGGGTAACAAAATTGTGGAATGGGTGGGCCAAAGCCGCGACGGGTACAAAACCTTTGGCAGCGACCGGGGAACGCTCATCTACGGTACCAACGGCTCGGTGTATGTGGACCGTGACGGTTACCGGCTCTACGACCGGGCCGGTAAACTCCTGAAAGAGCGGAAATCGGGCGGCAACGAAGCCGGTACGGCCCTCGGTGGTGGTGGCGATATGACCACCCTGCACGTAGTCAACTTCTTCGACGTGATTCGCGACCGGTCCAAACCGCAGTCGTCGCCTATTGATGAGGGCGCGAAGAGTGTGCTGCTCTGCCATTTGGCCAACATTGCCTACCGCGTGAATAAGCCACTGGACATCGACACCAAAAACGGCCATATCAAAGACAAAGAGGCCATGAAGCTCTGGGGCCGCGAATACGCCAAAGGCTGGGAGCCACCGGTTATTTGAATGAATGAGTTATACAGGATGAATGGGCTGACGCAAGCATATATCGCGTCAGCCCATTCATCATTTATAATTGGTTAACGGGTAAATACAGCGTAAACGTGGCCCCCTCTCCCGGTATGCCGGTGGCGGTGATGGCCCCGCCGTGATTGATAGCTACTTTCTCGCAGATGGCCAGCCCTACGCCACTACCCGAAAACTCGCTGCGCCCGTGCAGCCGGTGAAACACCTGAAAAATCTGGTCGGCCTGCTGCTGATCGAACCCAATGCCATTATCGATCACCTCAACGTAGTAATAGGCTGCACTTGCCTGCGCCGGATGAACCGAGGGGGGTAGATCAGTTGCGTCGCGTGTGTCATGACACAGTTGTATAATCGGTTCCATACCGGGCCTCCGGAATTTGAGCGCGTTGCTCAGTAAATTCTGAAACAACTGTCTCAATTGGCTGGAGTCGCCCATGACGGTAGGCAGTGGGTTAATGGTCAGGGTGGCACCGGTTTCCTGTATCCGAAGTTCCAGATCGGTCAGCACTTCGGATACTATGTCATTAAGCGAAATGGGCTGGTACGTTGCCCGCTGCGCTGAAACGTGCGAAAGAGCCAGCAGATTGGTAATCAGTGTCGACATCCGGGTGGCTGCTAACTGCATACGCCGGATCAGATCGGCACCGTCGCCCAGATCGCTGCTGTACTGATCGGCAAGGATTTTGCCGAACGACTGAATTTTGCGCAGGGGTTCCTGCAAATCGTGGGAGGCCACATAGGCAAACCGCTCCAGGTTTTCGTTGGAGCGTTCGAGTTCCTGCATGGACGCCTGTAGCTGCCGGGTGCGTTCATGGATCAGTTCGGAGAGTACCCGCTGACTCTGCCGCTGCTCGGTCACATCCTGTAGGGTACCGCTGATTTTATAGGCATTACCGTGGGGGGTAAAGAATGTTTTTCCCTGCGCTCTTAACGTTCGCTCCTCACCCGCCTGGGTAGGGTCGGTGGTGTATTCCAGATCATAGACACCATTACTGCCCGGTGCCGTTGCGGCCAGAATAGACTCCCGCACGCGGTCGCGATCAGCTTCCTGGATAGATTGATACGCCCGCTCAACGGTGATTATTTCGTCAGGTCCGATGCCAAACCAGACCCTCGCCCGTTGGCAGTAGTTCAGGATACGGGTGTTGAGGTCAATGCTCCAGGTGCCGAGGTTGGCCATGTCGATAGCCCCCTGTAAAGTTGCCTGAGCTTCGTTAAGTATCTGTCGCTGCTGGATGTGTTCAGTAATTTCTGTGCACGCAACTGATACACCGGTAATGGTGCCATCGGCGTCGCGAAAGGCTTCATAAACGAAATCCAGGCTGGGGCGTTCCAGCCGCCCGTTGCGTTCCAGCGTAACGCTCAACTCTTTAGCCACGAAGCGTTCGCCGGTGGTGTATACACCCATCAGCAGGTCTTCAAAGCCCTGATTGCTGGTTTCGGGCAGGGCCTCGAAAAGAGGTTTGTTTATTACCTGCTCATGGGTGCGACCCCAGAGTTTCAGTACCTGTTCATTAGCCAGGGTAATCACAAACTGGGGGCCGCTGAAGAGAGCCATGGCCACCGGTGCCTGATCAACCATCATCCCGAATCGTTGCTGACCCGTTGCTGGCTCCGCCACGCTAATCGATTGCCCTGTGCCGCTGCTCCCGTGCAGATCGTTTGGGGGAAATTGTAGAAAATGACGATCCATATGGCACTGGTTACTGCGTACTTAGTAAGGTTAACTATTCTGATTCGTTAAGGATTAAAAAAAGATGAAAGTCAAGGCCTAAAACCGGCCAATAACGGCTTTTCCAGGGCCTTGACGCATCAATTAGTATGAATAGGTCATATATTTTAGGGGCGTACCCCATCAAAGAGGGGTTAACACAATCAGATAAACCAAATCATGACTGAAATCAACTGGGGCATTATTGGCTGTGGCGACGTTACCGAAGTAAAAAGCGGCCCGGCTTTCAATAAAATTGATTATTCTGCACTGGTAGCGGTTATGCGCCGGGATGCCGCTAAAGCTGCCGACTACGCCCGCCGTCATCACGTACCCGCCTGGTACAGCGACGCCGACGCACTCATCAACGATCCGAATGTGAACGCTATTTACGTGGCTACCCCGCCCAACAGTCATGCTGATTACGCCATCCGGGCCATGCGGGCGGGTAAACCGGTTTATGTCGAGAAGCCGATGGCTCTGAATTTCGCGGAATGCAACGCCATAAACCGGGTCAGCCGCGAAACCGGCGTGCCGCTGTTTGTAGCGTATTACCGGCGGGCCATGCCGTATTTCCTGAAGGTAAAAGATTTGGTCGAAAGCGGGGCCATTGGCCAGCTTCGGGCGGTGTCGGTGCAGGTACACTGGTTACCGCCGTCGGCCCATGCCGATGACCGGCAACCGGGCTGGCGCGTATCGCCGGAGGTATCGGGGGGTGGGTATTTTCACGATCTCGCAGCGCATCAGTTCGACTTTCTGGAATACGCCCTCGGCCCCATTGACGCGGCTACCGGCATGACCCGTAATCAAAGCGGACTATATACCGCCGACGATCTGGTGGTAGCTAATTTCTCGTTTGCATCGGGCGCGTTGGGAACGGGAAGCTGGTGCTTTACGGCAAACCCGGCGCAACGTAGCGAACAGACGCAACTCATCGGCTCGGCCGGTACCCTTACATTCTCGTTCTTCGGCGGCAACATCATCCGGCTCGAAACGGCTGCCGGTACTGAAGTTATCACCGTTTCGCACCCCGAACACGTACAGCAGCCGCTCATTGCTCAAATCGTGGCTGAACTGCGGGGTGAAGGATACAGCGCCAGTACGGGCGAAACCGGCGCGCGGGCCAGCCAGATTATGGACTGGATAACGGGCTAATTTGCCATCAACTCAGTCAGACTGTCCTCGCGGTGGTGCAGAAACAGCGGTTCATGAAACTGCTCAAGCCGATAAAGAAACCGTGCCAGTTGCTCCTGCTCCGTTTCTGATAGAGGAGCGGTCAGCAGTAAAATCGCTTGATTGACCCCTGGCTGTACGGATTGCAAAACAGCCATACCCGCGTTGGTGAGGGTGATGCAGCGGCTGCGCCGGTCGTCGGGATTATCCGTTTGTTCAATAAAACCCTGGTCAATTAGCCGCTTGATAACCAGCATTCCCGACGTTTTCTCGTTCACTGTCGTCTCCACCATGTGCGTTTTGGTCATACTGCCATGCTCGGCCAGATACACCAGTGCAATAAAGTCGTCGTAGTTCAGCAGCGGGCTGTTTTCGCAGGCTTTCTTCATGTACAGCTTAAAATACCGGTACGTTTTGGTCATATACTGTACAATAAAGGTGGGCAGTTCCGGTACATCGTCGGTGTATCGCTTCGGCAGCGCGAGCGGTTCCGCAGGAGCAGTATGGGTTTCGGCAGACTGGCCGGTTGACCAGGTCAGAAAATTGATAACGGTCTGATCGACCTCGTCCGGGTACTGCTGCTCAAAAGCGTCGCCGAGGTCGATCAGTTGCCGAAGCAGGTTCGTGTTCATAAAAAGATAATCAAAGGGTTGGTAGTAGTATCAGTTATTTGTTTATAAATGGACAAGTTTTCTGTTAAACTTCTTTTTTTCAGGGAATATCTGAAAATTCTCATCAGAAAAAGAACATTTATAATCTATATACGGTTCATTAATGGACTTTACAAGCCATAACTGAACTATGTATCGACCGTTTACCCGTGCCAAAACGCCAGCCTTGCTGGCCATTGGCCTGAGCGTTGGGCTGAGTATAACCCAGCCGCTCATGGCTCAAATACCCCGCCGGCAACTTGCCCTGCCGGACGCCGTAAGCCAGGCCATTGCCCAGAGCAAAGCTGCTAAAACCAACGTGGCCGAGCAGGGGGCTGCCAGCGCAAAAGTACAGCAGGCCCGGAACAACTTCGCGCCGTCCATTACGCTTAACGCCAGTTACATCCGCATCAGCAACAACGTAACGCCGTTCTCCGTGAATTTGCCCGGCGCGGGCGATGTGGTACTGAACCCGCAGATTCTCAATCAGTCGTATAATAATGTTCAGCTTCGGCAACTGATCTGGGGCGGGGGAAAAGTACGCTACAGCATCCGGGCCGCCGAAGCCGAAGCCGCAGCTACCCGCCAGGAAGCCATGCAGTACCGGTTGGCTGCCGCCGACAATGCTACAACCCTCTGGTATAACCTGTATCTACTCAACGCATCGGAGCGGATTCTACAGCAAAACGTCCGGCTGTTGCAGGACCGGCGTACCGACCTCGAAAACTTAGAGAAGCAGGGTCTGGTCCTGAAAAACGACGCGCTGAAAGTTAGCCTCGCCATTGCCAACCTCGAAAACAGCCTCATCGACGTGCAGAGTGGACGGGCTATCCAAAATTTTAACATGGCCACCGCCCTTGGCGAACCCCTCAACACCGAATATGTGGTGGACTCTATAGCCCTGAACGCCACTCCCGATGCCGAACCACTGGCCAGCTACCTCGCCGAAGCCGTACAAAATCGCTCCGAACTGAAAGCATTGAACTTTCGGCGCGACGCGGCTTTGCTGGGCCAGAAAATTGTGCAGGCCAACCGAATGCCCACGTTGGGCTGGGGCGGCAGCTACGACTACAACCGGCCCAACATGCGGGTGTTTCCACTGCAGCCCGAATTCAAAGGGACTTCGAACGTGGGTATTTTTCTGAGTTTCGACATCACGGCGCAATATGGCAACCGGGCCAAAGAAGTGGAAAGCCGGTACGGCATCGACAAAATCAGCACCGGCCTTGACCAGCTTCGCGATGGTATTCGGATGGAAGTCAACGCACAATACCAGAGCTACCGCCAATCGCTGGATAAGATCCGGGTGGCGCGGCAAACCATCGAACAGGCTACCGAGAACTTCCGCGTGGAGCAAAATCGCCTGAACGCCAGCACCACCACGCCCGCCGATTTTCTGGATGCCAACACCCAACTGATTCAGGCCCGGCTAAACGAACAAACGGCTCAGGCCACTGCCGAACTCGCCCGCTGGAAACTACTCAAAAGCGTGGGGCGGCTGGGTCAGTAGCAAAAACGCTGCCCCGGTAGTAGGGTAGTCCGTTTCAAATTAACCATCAAATCATCTCAAAAAAGCACATGAAACCAATCTCATTTACATTTCTCGTTGGGCTTGCTTTAACCGTATTGTTGACTGGCTGCGGCTCCGGCGAAGAAACCGACAACGCCCAGATTCAGGCCGACATCAGCCCCGTAATTCCGAAAATACCCGGCACGGTGCTGGCCGTGAAAACCGACGATAACCGCCCCACCAAAACCGGCGATACACTGGTTATACTGGACGACCGCGAGTTTGCCCTGCGCGTACAACAGGCCGAAGTAGCCTTCCAACAGGCTGAAACCAATGTAACGCTGGCCCGCAAGACCGCCCAAACGGCCAGCAGCAGCACGGGCAGCGCGAGTAGTAATGCCGATGCCGCATCGGCAGGAATTACCCAGGCGCAGGCTGGTATCAAAATAGCCGAGGTGCGGGTGTTGCAGTCGAAGCAGAATTTTGACCGGCAGGCCGCACTTTATGCCCAGCAATCGACCACGAAAGCAACCTACGACAATACCAAAGCCGAATATGATGCCGCCGAAGCGCAACTCAACGCGGCCAAACAGCAGGTGGCGGTGTTGCAGCAACAGGCCAGTGCGGCCCGCAAACAGGTAACGACCGTCTCGAATCAGGCGGGCGTAGCGACGGAAGGCATCCGTTTAGCCGAACTCGCCGTAAAACAAGCCCGCACGAACCTCGAAATGACCCGCCTGCAGCATTCGTACTGCGTCATTACGGCCCCCGCCGATGGCATTATTTCCAGCAAAAGCGTTCAGGTGGGGCAGGAGGTCTCGCCGGGACAAACGCTGATGCAGGTGGCGGGCAACAGCAAGGTATGGGTGGTGGCCAACTTCAAAGAAACGCAGGTGGGCGAGATGCGCGTGGGCCAGGCGGCTGAAGTAAAGGTCGATGCCTATCCCGACAAGGTATTCAAGGGTAAAGTGGAGTCGCTGTCACCGGCCACGGGTGCGCGGTTTTCGATGCTCCCGCCCGACAATGCCACCGGCAACTTCGTGAAAGTAACCCAGCGTATTCCCATCAAAATCGCCTTCACCGAAACCGACCCAAACACCCCGCTGCGGGCTGGCATGAGTGCGGAAGTAACGGTTAACTAAAATCGCTATGGAACCCAACGCAACTCCCGCAGCCGTTGCGCTGCCGCTGAACGAGCCGACGTACGAGGTTGGCACTCGAAAACTGCTCATTACCCTGACGGTGATTACCTGCGCCATCATGGAACTCATCGACACCTCGATTGTGAACGTGGCCATCCGGCAAATTGCCGGTACACTGGGTGCTACCATCGAAGAAACGGCCTGGGTCATTACGGCCTACGCCGTGTCGAACATTATTATCATTCCGCTCACGGGTTTTCTGTCCGACATTTTTGGCCGGAAAGTCTATTTCACGGCCTCGGTCATTCTGTTTACCATTGCGTCGTTTTTGTGCGGCTCGGCGCAGAGCATCGAGATGCTGGTGCTGTGGCGGTTTGTGCAGGGCATTGGCGGTGGGGCGTTGCTGGCCACCGCCCAAACGGTACTTGTGGAGACGTACCCGCCCGAAGAACTTGACAAAGCCAACGGGATTTTTGGCGCGGGCATCGTGATGGGACCCACCCTCGGTCCGGTACTGGGCGGCTATTTAACCGATAATTTTCATTGGGGCTGGATATTTTATGTCAACATACCCATTGGTATTGTGGCCGCTTTTCTGTCGTGGAAATACATCAAAAATACCAAACACGCTCTGGAAGGCAAGATAGACTACCTCGGCATCCTGTTCCTGTTCATTGGTATTGGGGCATTGCAGGTTTTTCTGGAAGAGGGCGAACGCAAAGACTGGTTTGAAAGCCGGTTTATTGTCTCGCTGGCCATTGCATCGGTGGTGGGGCTGGCCCTGTTCGTCTATCGCGAGTTGACCGCCAAAAATCCGGTTGTCGATCTGCGGGTACTATCCAACCGGAACGTAGCTGTCGGGTCGGTGCTGCGGTTTGCGTTTGGGGTGTCTATCTATGCGTCGGTATTTCTCTACCCCGTATTCGTGCAGGGGTTTCTGGGCTGGAATGCCACCCGAACGGGTCTGCTGATTTTACCCTCGTCGTTGTTGACCGGGGTGCTGATGGGTGCGATGGGCGCAGCCATCCAGAAAGGGATAAGCCCTAAACTGCTGGTGATCATCGGCTTCGGTTTTGTGATTGGCTATGAAGTCATTTCCTATTTTCATACAACGCTCCAGTCTGGTGAGTGGGATTTCTTCTGGCCGCAGATGGTTCGGGGCATTGGCTTCGGGTTTATTTTTGTGCCGGTGGCGGGGCTGAGTCTGGCCGGACTTAAAGGCAAAGACATTGCCCAGGCATCGGGACTGACCAACATGCTGCAACTGCTGGGTGGGGCGGTGGGTATCGCCGTCGTGAACACGTTTGTGGCCCGCCGAATCAGTTTGCACCGCATGGATTTACTGCCCAACATATCGCTGGCCAACCCAGCCGCCACCGACCGATTCTACGGCCTTACCCGGCAGTTTCAGGCCGCTGGTCACTCGCTCGGCGAAGCCCGGCGCATGGCTACGGCAGTGCTGGAAGGAACCGTTACGGTACAGGCTGCCGTCATCAGCTACGCCGAAGGGTTCATGCTCATTGGGGTGCTTTGCGCGGTGGTGCTGCCACTCGTATTTTTCGCTAAAATCAAGAAAGGTGAGGCTGTTGTAGCCGCAGCACACTGACAAAAACAAAACACGATCATGGCAAAAACAACGACCCTCGACTTCCTGACCCAACTCCGGGCCAACAACAGCAAAGACTGGTTCGACCAGCACCGCAAACAGTACGACACGGCCAAAGCCGACGTAATTACGCTCCTGACCGACGTACTGGCCGGGCTGGAACGCATGGACCCGGCCATTGCTGCCTCACAGTTGGTTCCTAAATCCTGCCTGTTTCGCATCAACCGCGATGTGCGGTTTTCGGCAGACAAATCGCCTTACAAATCGAATTTCGGCGGGTGGTTCAATCCGGGCGGTAAAAAGTCTGCCTCGGCGGGGTATTACGTTAATATCGAACCGGGCAACTCCTTCGTGGCGGGCGGTATGTATATGCCCGATCCGGCGGTACTGACCACCATTCGGCAGGAAATTGACTACAATTTTGCCGGTTTTGAGGAAATGCTGGATGCCCCTGCCTTCAAAAAATACTACGATGGCTTGTCGATGGACGGCTCGCTGGTGCGTCCGCCGAAGGGGTACGAGGCCGATAATCCGGCCATCGACTACCTGAAACTGAAAAGTTTTACAGCGTCACACAAGCTGACCGATAAAACCGTATTGTCTGATGACCTGAGCGAAACCGTCCTTGCCGCCTGCGCCGGATTGCAGCCGCTGGTGGCATTCCTGAACCGGGCGCTGGTAACGGAGTAGCCACCAAAGCGATTAACTCAAACAGTTTCCAGGACGACCAAAGGCCGTGGCCCGTTTTCTGACCCGGCTTTTACCCGTTCATGCCCCATGACCACCACAGACCTTCAAACCGCCGTATCTTACCTCAGCCGGCGAGACCCTGTGCTGAAGCCACTCATTGACACCGTTGCGCCGTTAGCGTTCGACTCGTCGGGCGATGTGTATTACGATTTGATCAGTTGCGTGGCCGACCAGCAGATTCATTACCGGCTCCGTACCCGGCAGGCGTTCGATCGGCTGTTAACGCTCTTTTCCGGTGGTTATCCGCACCCGACCCAACTCCGGCAACTGCCCGAAGAGGAGGGACTGGGCATTAAAATTTCGGCCCGTAAGTGTAAGACCATTCGGAGTTTGGCAACGCAGTGGCTCGATGCCGCCTGGGCCGATACCGACTGGTGGAGCCTGCCCGACGCCGAAATCCGCCAACGACTGGGTACGCTCCCCGGCATCGGCCCCTGGACCATCGACATGATCCTGCTGTTTACGCTACAACGCCCTGACGTCTTGCCGGTGGGCGACTTTCAACTCAAAAAAAGAGCAGCCGAGTTGTATAACCTACCCGATGCCAAAACCCTGCCCGCCCGCCTGAATACCATCGCTCAGAAATGGTCGCCGTATAGTTCGCTGGCTTGTCGCTACATCTGGGCCTACGCCCGGCAACCCAAACAGAAGCCCACGGCTTCCCAAAATCCATGAAAAAATCAGGTACTGCCGATTTACCGCTGTACAGTGGCCCTATTCCAGGCTGGCTTTTCGACCGTATGACTACATTGGGTGGAGCCATTGTCGAAGCGATTCTGGTCGATAAGGGCCACGACGAATTTCTCCGGCGTTTGTCGGACCCGTTCTGGTTTCAGAGTTTCGGGGCGGTGCTGGGTATGGACTGGAACTCGTCGGGTGTGACCACTGCCGTGATGGGGGCGCTGAAACGCTCGCTCAACCCGCGCTCCAACGACCTCGGCCTGTACATCTGCGGGGGCAAGGGCAAACACTCACTGCAAACCCCCGCCGAACTGATGGCGGTAGGCGACAAGACGGGGCTGGACGGTAATCATCTGGCTTATTGCAGCCGGTTGAGTGCCAAGGTCGATAACACCGCCGTACAGGATGGCTACCAGTTGTACCTGCACAGTTTCGTGGTTAGTGCGTCGGGAAACTGGAGTGTGGTGCAGCAGGGCATGAACACCGGGGGCGAGTTGGCGCAGGCCCGGCGGTATCACTGGCATTCCGGGCAGTTGCAGTCGTTCATAGACGAACCCCACGCGGCTGTTTGCGGCACGTCGCAGGGCGAAATCATGAATCTGGTAGCCAGAGAAGCCAAACCGGCGCAGGAGGCCATGCTACAAATCGTTGGCGAAAACCCCGATATGATGCTGGCCGAAATTAAGAAACTCGTCATGCCGATGCGCAAAGACGTAACGGCCAAAGACATTGATTTGAAGCGACTGGGGTCTATTTTGTGGCTGGCGCAGGAACAGGAAACAACGCAATTTGAAGACTTGCTGCTGCTGAAAGGCCTGGGGCCGCGTACAATACAGTCGCTGGCGTTGGTGAGTGAAGTGATTCACGGAACGCCCGCCCGGTTTGCTGACCCGGCCCGGTTTTCGTTCGCGCACGGGGGCAAGGGCAGTCGCCCGTTTGCGGTGCCGACAACCGTTTATGACGAAACCATCGGGACGCTCAAAAAAAGCGTTGAGCAGGCCAAACTCGGCGAAACCGACCGGCAAAAGGCGTTGCAGAAACTAACTAAAATGGCCCAGGATGCTGAAACGGATTTTAGACCCAATGCCGATCGCGAAGCCAGCTTCAATACACTCGTTCAACACGAGCGGGACAACTCGTGGCGATATGGTGGTCGTAGCATTCGCGGGTCGGAACCGTCGCCAAAAAGCCTTGACTAACAGATAGTTAGGGAGACGTAACTTGGTAGATGATGCCAGTATTATGTAAGCCTGTCGTTTGGTAACACAAAAGACGACAACAATAGGCTTTACATATATGTTTCGGAGAATTGTGACTAAGATCGTCTGACTGATGGGGGTACCGTAGCACATAACCATGCTGGGCTTCGTAACCATACATTGCTCAGGACTTCACCATCTTAACCTGCTCCATTGTGGCGAAAACACTACTTGTAAACTTCTTACTACTTGCTTTAGGCGGCTCCCGGCTTTGGGCGCAGACCCGCACCATAACCGGTACCGTAACTGCCTATGAAGAAACCGGCGGTTTTGCGGGGGTTGCGGTGCTTGTTAAGGGTACTACTATCGGCACTGTAACCGACGTGAACGGAAAATACAGCCTGAGCGTCCCTGAATCGGGAAAAGCACTGGTGTTTTCAGCGGTAGGCATGGAAACTGTCGAGGAACCCATTGGCGGACGAACGACGGTTGACGTCAGGCTCAAATCCGACACCCGGCAGCTCACCGAAATCGTCATCACTGCACTTGGCACGAAGACCGAACGCGACCGCTTTGCTTCGTCTATCTCTACACTGGACGGTAAAAATATCGCCAGAACCGGCGAAACGAGTCTGCTCACGGGTTTGAGCGGCAAAGCATCCGGCGTACTCGTCACCCGCAACGGGGGCGACCCCGGCGCGGGGGCCTACATCCAGATTCGGGGGCAGAATACCATCAATGGTAATGCCCAGCCGTTGTTCATTGTGGATGGGATGCCGGTCAGTAATGCCAGCGATAACATCGGTACGGCTGCCGGGAATGGTATTGTGCAGCAGTCGCGCATCAACGACATCAACCCCGAAGACATTGAGCGGATGGAAGTCCTGAAAGGTGCGTCGGCAGCGGCATTATGGGGTACGCGGGCCGCCAACGGCGTGATTGTGATCACGACCAAAAAAGGCCGTAACACCGACGGAAAGGTCAATATCAGCTTTAAATCGGCAGTGTCGTTCGACCGGGTAAATAAGATGCCGCCCTTGCAGCGCAGCTACGGACAAGGGTCGGGTGGGCTGTACAATCAGGGGCAGCGCAATAGTTTCGGTGACCGTATTGCCGACCGGACGGGTGGCTCCGATACATTTATTACCAACCCCACTGCGCCGGGCTATCAGGGCTTTGTAACCTTTCCCGACGGTACGCAGCGGTACGCCATCGCGCCCGGCACTGCCGCCAATCCGCACGGTGGTAAGAACAGCCGCGAAACCTTCAACCATACCCGCGACGTATTTCAGACGGGACATTTCACCGATAATAACCTCAGCATCAGTGGCGGTAACGACCGCACGACGTTTTTGCTCAGCTATTCGAACCTGAATCAGGAAGGCATAGTGAAAGCGTTCAGCAATTACCGGCGCAACACCGCCCGCATCAACGTGGCGAGTCAGTTTACCGACTGGCTGCGGGTATCGGCCAACGTGGGCTATACAAACATGTTTTCGTCGCGGATTCAGCAGGGCGACAACGTGGACGGGATTATGCTCAGCGGTCTGCGTACCCCGCCCGACTACGACAACAGCTACTACACTGGCACCTATACCAACCCCGCCGGGCAGGTGTTTCCGAACGCGCATGTATCGTACCGGAACCCGCTGGGGCGCGACCTGAGTACCATCTACTCCAACCCCACCTGGAACATCAACAACAACCGCAACACTACTGATGTAGACCGGATTATCGGGACGCTCGAACTCGACATCACGCCGACGCCCTGGCTGAGCGTTACGGGTCGGACGGGTATCGACAACTACACCGATAACCGGCTGGAACGTTTTGCCCGCAACTCAGCGCGGTATCTAACCGGCTATCTGTCCAAAAACTGGATTACCGAGAAGCAATTCAACACCGACGTGTTTGCTACGGCCAGCAAGACGTTCAGCAATGATTTCGGCGGGTCGCTGCTGGTGGGCGTGAACTACAATAGCCGCAGCCGCGCCACGCTCCAGAACGCCATTACCAACCTGATTGTACCCACCGCCCCCGATATCCTGACCAACGCCCTGAACTCGAACCTGACGGCGGGCAACTACAACTCGCTCATCCGGACGTATGCGTATTATGCGCAGGCCGACGTGCAGGCGTACAATCAGCTGTTTCTGACGCTGACGGGCCGGAACGAGAGCGCATCGACGTTTGGCGCCAGAACAAACAGCAGTTTCTTCTTTCCATCAGCGGCTTTGGCGTGGCAGTTTAGTAAGCTGCCTGTACTGGAAGGCGGTTCGCTGCTGAGCTTCGGTAAGCTCCGGCTTACGTGGGGGCAGGTGGGCATTCAGCCGCAGCCGTACCAGAATTTTACGACGTTCGGCCCAGCCAATTATTCAGATTTTTTCGGGTTCACGAGCGGGTTGTCGGCGGCCAGTGCGCTGTACAGCGGGGGCTACGTGCGGAGTACCACGGCGGGTAACGACTTTCTACGTCCGGAGCGCAAAACCGAAGCCGAAGTGGGCGTTGATTTACGCTTTCTCAACAACCGGTTCAGTTTGTCGGCTACGGCCTACACCAATAACACCAAAGATGTAATCCTGTCGCTGAACGTGCCGAACGAAACGGGTTTCACCATCCGCAACAGCAACGCGGCCGAACTGGACAACAAAGGACTCGAACTCGATGCGGGTGCCGACCTGATTCCAACCGGTGCCTTCAGGTGGAACCTGTCGGCCAATTTCTCGCTGAACCGCAGCAACGTAGTTTCGCTGGCGGGTGCATCGGCTTACACTCTGCCCGATAGCTACATGCAGAACTCATCGCTGATTCCGGGGCAGCCGTTCGGTATCTTTTACTCGACCGACTTCCAGAAAGACGAAACGGGCAGGTATATCTTAGACGCGAACGGCTTCCCGCAGGGCGGCACCGGTAACGAAATCATCGGTAACCCCAACCCGAACTGGCGGGGTGGGCTGGGCAGTACCTTCTCCTACAAAGGGCTGTCGCTGTACGTACTTTTCGACCGTGTATCAGGCAATGATTTTTTCAACGGCACGCGCGGGTCGATGTATGCGTTTGGTGTACACGGCGATCAGGGCAATACGGTAGTAACCCCAGCGGGTGGTCTGAAAGATGTGAATGGCAATCTTATTCCGGCGGGCACGGCCTTTCAGGGGCAAATCAAAGACTTCGGTGCTGGCCCGGTGGCCATCAATCAGGCGTGGTGGCAGGGGCGGGGAACGGCTTCCAACTCGGCCTCGTACAAGCAGTTTGTGGAAGATGCCAGCGTATCGCGGCTGCGCGAGATCACATTGTCCTATAGCCTGCGTAGTCCGGGTTTTCGTCGGTTCACGCACTTGTCCAGCGTCGATTTCAGCCTGACGGGCCGCAATCTGGTGCTATGGACGAACTACACCGGTACTGATCCCGAAGTAAATATTTCGGGCGCGGGCCTGTCGCGCGGGCAGGACTGGTTCACCAACCCAAACACAAAATCGGTACTGTTCTCGGTACGCATTGCGTATTGAACAACCCCACCCCCCGGCCCCCCCAATGGGGAGGGCGGTCCGATGTATCGGTTGGTTGGGGTAAAACGACGAAATTCATGAAAAAACTATCCCATAAATTCATCATCGCCCTGCTGGCCATCTACGTGCTGGGCGGTTGCAAAAATCTGTTCGAGGAACCCAATATCCAGCGTAATCCCAACGCCGTGACGGATGTGGATGTGGCTACGCTGCTATCTGGTACGCTACTCGGCGTGGCTATGCTGCACGAAGACACCGATGTCAGGATTGCGTCTATCTGGGCGGGCGAACTGAATGGGTTGTCGCGGGCGCATCAGGGGTTTGCGCAGTATATCGTTTCGTCGCAGGCGTTTGTCTGGAACACGCTCTACCCGGTTGGAAGTCAGGCCAGGCTTATCCAGATCAAAGCCGATGCGCTGGGCGACAAATGGATCAAAGGCGTGGGGCAGGTACTGGAAGCCCTGGTCATCGCCAAAGCCACTGACCTCTACGGCGACGTTCCATACCGCCAGGTGTTCGACCCGGAAACGTATCCCACGCCGGTATTTGACAGGCAGACGGACGTGTATGCGGCTCTGCAAACCACGCTGGACAACGCCATTGTGAACCTGTCGGCTCCGTCGGGGCTGGCCTTTGCCGCCCAGGATTTTATGTACAAAGGCGACGTGGTGAAGTGGAAAGCGGCTGCCAATACGCTGAAAGCGCGGCTGTATCTGCACACCGGAGACTATGCCAAAGCCGTGTCGAGTGCCGTACTGGGTATTGGCAGTACAGCGAATGATTTGCTTGTTCCGCACGGCACGAGTCAGGGCATCGACATCAATCAGAACTACGATTTTTTTCGCGTTAGTCGGCCCGGCGATACGGGTTTCAACGGGGCGTACCTGCCCAAACTGATGCAGTCACGTATCAACCAGGCTAATACCAAAACCGATGAAACTGCCCTGTATAATCATTATTTCAAGACCGGCATTACGGCCACCGGCAGTCTGGACCCCAACACGGCAGACGGTGCGTTTACGGCCAACGCGCCCCACCCTGTTCTGACGTACTACGAAAATCAGCTCATCATGGCCGAAGCGCAGGCCCGGCTGGGCGTTTCTGACAGCGCACTAACCGCGCTCAACGCCGTTCGGGCGGGACTATCGGCCGGCTATATCAATGGCAAAACCATGCCGGTTGTGGGCCGCAGGTACGAGCTATATAGTGTGGCCGATTTTGGTCCGGGCGGGCTGGCTAATGGCACGAGTTTGCCGACTGTACAAACGGCATTGTTGTACGAAATTATCAGTCAGCGGTACATCGTTTTTCTGATGCAGTACGAAGCCTTTACCGATTACCGCCGGCTGGCCAAAGCCCTGCCTGTAGTGCAGTTGCCTATTCCGCTGTACGTGGGTACGAAAAAACCGCAGCGCTTCATTTACCCGCAGGGCGAAGTAAACACCAACCCGAACGTACCCAAACCCCTGCCCGACCAATTCACGAACGTGCCGCTTTTTTGATTTCTTCTGGTAGGACGACGTTTTTTTCATTCCGACGAAGGAGGAATCTCTGTGTAAAAAAATCTTTTACATAGAGATACTTCGTTCCTCAGCATGACAAATTCAGGTCAACTCAAATCTCCCCCATGCCAACGATCCCAACCAACTTACCTGTCCTGTCGGAAAATACGTTTTGGCGGTACTTTAATTTTACCGCGCTGTATTTTGCCGAAGGGCTGAACATGGGGATGCTGTTCGTCGGTATTCCGGCCTGGATGGCGATGCAGGGCAAAACACCAACCGAAATCGGGACGTTCGCCGTGGCCTGTGCATTGCCGTGGACGTTTAAATTCGTGGTGGCCCCGCTCATGGACCGGTACACGTTTTTGCCGATGGGCCGCAAACGCCCCTGGGTGTTGTTCGGGCAATTTGGGCTGGTGGGTGGTCTGGTGGTAATGGCCTTTGTGCCAGACCCGCTGAACAATTTACAGCTATTTGCCGGGGCGGCTTTTCTGCTGTCGAGTCTGGGGGCCATTCAGGATGCGGCTACCGATGGCATGGCGGTCGATATCATCCCGGCCGACGAGCAGGCCCGGGCCAATGGATTTATGGGCGGTGCCAGAATGATTGGCAGTTCGCTGGCGTTAGCCGCCGGTAGCTGGCTGTTGAACACCTACAGTTTTACAGCAGCCATGCTCGCGATTGCGATTCTGATTGGACTTATTACGCTGGTACCCATCTGTCTGCGAGAAGAACCCGGCGAAAAGCTGCTGCCCTGGACGGCGGGGAAATCGTCGGTACACGGTCAGAAAATGCAGCTAACGAACTGGGGTACAATCCTGAAATCGTTGTATGGCGTTTTTCGGTTACGCAACTCATTGCTGATTTCGCTGCTGCTGTTTATTTCGATGGGGTCGTATAATTTCTTCGAGACCTTGTTGCCGCTTTTTGCCGTAAAAATTTCGGGCTGGACCAACGTTTTTTATTCGCAGGCGTTTGCCACCGCCGATTTGATTGGCGGTGTCGGCGGGATGCTTTTAGGTGGATATTTAATTGAGCGTTTCGGGAAGAAGCGCATGATTAGCCTTTATTTGCTGGGCATCATAACCCTTGTTGCCGGACTGGCTTTTTTAAAAGACTACTGGGCCGATACGGCCTTTATGTACGGCTTCATCATCGCGTATCGGTGGTTGAACGCCTTCGCCAAAATTGGCGTGTACGCCATCGCTATGCAGTGCTGTTCCAAACTGATTTCGGCCAGTCAGTTCACGTTTTACATGACCATCGGCGCACTCGGCTCAATGGTGGGGGCCACGCTGATTGGACCGATCAAAGAAAATGCCAGTTGGGAACTGACGTTTTTCTCGTTCGTCGGGATGCTGTTGCTCGCTATGCTGGTACTGCGCCTGATAAACATCGACCGGCAGGTAGAACAAATGGCCGAACTGGACCAGGAAGAAGCCGAAAGCCAGTTGCTGCTTATGGAGTAACGAGTTTTTTCAACCCGGAGGAAACAGAGGATTCACAGAGAAAACAGAGAAGCAACTGTAATTCTCCGTCAATTTTTTGTCTCCCTTACCTCTGTGAATCCTCTGTTCCCTTTAATCCAGACGACCAGAAATACCCAAGTCCGGCTGCACCGCCCCAGCCAACGAGCAGCCACGCGCTGACCGGCAACCCGAACATGATAGCCAGCAAGCCGATGATAAACCCAGAAAAAACGCCCGTTTGCCAGCGTTCGGGGGATACGTCACGTCCGTAGGCCAGCACGTGCAGCAATAGCAGCCAGCCCCAGCCGGTTAGCCAGAGCAGACTCACGTAGCCAACCGACACCGTGGCCGGTACGTTGCGCCAAAGCAGCAGGAGTTCGGGGAGCCACAGCAACCCGTAGGTTAGCGCGTATCGGGTCAGCCTTTGTGTCATTGACAATGGTAAATTGGGCAGAAAAATCAGGTAGCGATGCTCAAAATCATGGAGTTCCTGCGCCACACGTGAGTGGGTAATCAGAGCCAGCATCATGCCGATGAGCAGCAGCCGCTCGTCGTAATCGTCGGTGGGGTAGAGTCGGCAAACGCCCATCAGTAACCCGCCCGAAATCAGCTTGGTCAGTAGCAGTGACAGCGGTTTGTGCCGTAGCCAGTACGTCGGAAAGAACAGTTCGTAGCGCAGCTTTACCGAAGTCCGGGGGAGTCGAAAGGCGTTGGGCGGATGGTGCCGTAGCCGGTAGTCGGCTCCTACGGCGGCCAGTGTAACAAGGGTGATAAGGGCGATAATGATGATGAGAAACGCTCCCCAAGCTCCGTAATGCACCGCCCGCGCCAGCATCCAGACGGCATAGCCAATGACCGGTAGCAGTAGTTCCCCGAACAAAATCAGCCAGAACAGCCCGCGCGTTGGCGTCGGTACCAGCCGGAGCGTATCGAGGAACAGATGTTCCGGCGCGGCCAGTTGGCTTCGTACAAAGCTGAGCGTTCGGTACGTGTACAGCGTCCATAAGCCGATAATCACCGATAGTAAAAACGGCGACCCGAGAGCCGCCGTAATCAGGGCTTCGTGGTCCATCGGCCGCATGAAGCCGAAGGCCAGCAATACTACGACGAGGAACGTACCGGCATTGCGGACGTAAAACGGCAAAACCAGCAACCGGTATAAGACAGTGAGCATAGGTGTAGTCAGGTTACGGGAACGATACCTCCGTGACCCACCTGCCAGATACCTGTCAGCGGCAGACCCGTCAGACTTACGTCCTGATGCGACGTGAGCCAGAACGATACGTCGTGCTGTTCGCGTAGTTGGCGGACGTGAATGAACAGCCGTTGGGCCGTTTCAACATCGAGGGTGGTCAGCGGCTCGTCGAGCAGCACCAGGCGGGGGGTACCGAGCAGGGCCAGTAGCAGCGACGTTTTCTTGAGCATCCCACTCGAAAACTGACCCGTAGGTTTGGTCCAGAAATCGCGCATACCGAGCACGTCGATGAGTTCGTCGGTCTGCCCGACGGGCGACAGTTTGGCCCGGCCCACGAAACTGGCCAGGTCGCGGGGTGTCAGAAAATCGGGGTAAAGGGGTTCAGCTTCGGCGTAGTTGACTCGCATCCGGTAGGCCACCGGGTCGCGGTTTATCTCGTAGGCATTGTCCAGCACAATAGTCCCGCTAAATGGCAGCAAACCCGCCACGCAGCGTAGAAACGTCGTTTTTCCCGACCCGTTCCCGCCCCGGAAGTAGTGAAAACCCGGCGCAAATGCCAGCGACGGTACGGTCAGCACGGGTGGCCCGGCGTCGGTATGGTATGATTTGACGAAGTTAGAAACGGTGAGCGTCAACGAATGAAACGTGAAGAGTGAAACAGGCATGGGGTTACCAGCTTATACCCAGACGAACACCCCCAACAAAATTACGTGCGGGAGCTGCATTGTAGTATCGCCCGCCAAACGCGTTGATGTCGTAGCCCAGCGAATACGTCTGGTCCAGCAGATTATCGCCACTTGCATACACATCGAGTGTCACGATTTTACCCAGCGCGTGCCGATAGCCAAGCGTGGCCTGGAGCAGCCGGGTGGGATCAGCGGTGGCGGTGTTGGCGTCGTTCAGATAAAACGGATTTAGAAACTGATACGTCACGTAGCCGTACAGTCCGGCGTTGGTGCGGAGGTCCAGCCCTGTTACGTTCGTTACCGGCGCAACGCCCGGAATCCGGTTGTTGGACAGGTCGGTGCTGCCCTGCTGATAATCGCGGTACCGGAAATCCGTCAGCGTCAGGTTATTCCATATCCGAACGTCCAATGCTTTACCGCGTAGATCGTAGCTGATCTGCGTTTCCAGTCCCCGTTGGTTGGTGCGGCCTGCGTTCACGAAAAACTCGGCCCCCGCAGCGTTAGACCGGCGCACAATGGTCTCGCGCAGCCCGAACTGATACGCCGATACAGACACCTGCAACCGATTCTGCCACGCCGAGCCGCGCAAACCCACCTCGTAACTCGTGCCGCGTTCGGGGTTTAGCGTCGCGTTGAAGCCCCCCGCCGACGGCCTGATCTCGTCGCGCGACGGGGCCGAATAGCCCGTGCTGATGCTCGCAAATACTGATGCGTTGTCGCCGAACGTGCGCAGCAACGCTACCCGTGGCAACCAGACCGGCGTAAACGTCCGGGTCAGTAACTCGGCTGGTATGGCTCCGGCGGCCCGTATGGGAAAGCGGGTAAAGCCGTAGCGCACATCATTACGGCTAACGCCCGCCGTGAGCCGGAAGTGAGCCGGTAGTTGGGTTTCAGCTTGGGCAAAAAGGGTGGTTTGGCGGGCGGTCAGTTCTTCGTCGGTCTGGATGGTGTCGGGTACGCCCGCCCGGTTGCCGAAGTTCCGAATCACGCTGAACGTACGGAGCAGTTCGGCTCCCACGGTAAATGTCGTGGGTAGCGGACCGTTTGGCAGCCGGATTTGCGTGACGGTACGTCCGCCCAGTCCCTGATCGGCGGTTTTCTGGTAGTTGGTGATGAACGGATTGGCGAAGTCGGTGGTGGTGCCGTAGATGGCCGTAGTGTTCTGGATGCGGTCACTCCAGCGGTACTCGTGCGACAAACCGAGGTAGCCGTATTTCTGGTAGATACCCGCCTGTTGTTGAACACTGCCTGGCAGCGTGCGCGTGGCCGGTCGGGCAGCCTGCGGGTTAGCCCCGAACTGCGCATCGGTCAGGCCGCCCGGCGTCTGGTAGTGCAAATCGGAATACAGCCCCAGCACCGACAGCGTTTGTTTTTCGCTCACCGAAACCGAGCCGCTCAGCGTCAGGTTGTCGCGCACGAGTCCGCTGTTGTCGCGGTAGCCGTTGCTTTGCAGGTGATTGTAGCTGAGTGAAAGGGCCGTTTTTCCGTCGCCCGTTTGCGCCGTTACGCCGTTGCCGAAGAGCCCGTAGCTACCGCCGAGGGTCGATAGTTCGACATGGCTTTTTTTGTCGGGCACGGATAAGCCGCTGAACAGCATCGTACCGCCCGTACCGGCCCCGTACAAACTACCCGACGGTCCTTTGATAACCTCGATGCGCCCCAGCGTTCTGACGTCCAGCGCGTTGAGGGGCGTATTGCCGCCCGCGTCGGTCAGGGGCAGTTCGTTCCAATACGCTTTGATGTTGCGCACCCCAAACGGCGACCGGATGGCACTGCCCCGAATGCTGATCCGGTAACTCCCCGGCGACCGCTCGTCGGCCCGCACGCCGGGCAGCGTATTGAGGGCCGGGATGGGCGTGGGTGTACCGAACCGCTGCTGCAAATCCCGGCTCGTGAGCAACCCCACCGAAGCCGCCGTTTCCAGCAACCGCCGGTTCGTAGCGTATCCTCGTACTACCACCTCGTTAAGTTGCAGCGTATCGTCGAGCGACGTGGCTTTGGGGGCGGTGGGCGTTTGGGCAAAGACATGGAGTGTAACCGACAAAAGCCACCCGATTAATATATACTGTTTCATTCGTCTGGTAAAAATACAAAGGTAGGCAAGCCGGTTGTCAACGGGTCTGGTGTAATAAATGATACGCCTATAAAATTCCGTTTTTGTTTAGAAATTATACAAGAGGAATGATATAGGGAACGACGTGAGTCTGATAATCAGTAAGTTGCTTATATTGGCCCCGAAATCACTCATTGAACTATTTATGAATATATTTCGGACGGCAAGTCGTTTTGTGGGGGTGGTCGCCCTTTTATTGATAACGGATCAGGTTGATGCCCAGTCGATTGTTGGTCGCTGGAAGCGGATCAGTAATGTCGTCGAAAAGGCAGATGGCAGCCAGCAGGACCTCGACCAGATGATGAAAAAATACTCGCCCTGCATCACCGAACTGGTATACACGTTTGTGCCCGACGGAACCTTGTTGACCGACCTGAGCGCCTGCGATGCCGACCGGCGGAAAGCGATCGAATCGACGGTTGTAGCAGCAAACAAGAAATCGCGCTGGAGTCAATCGGGGAGTAAAGTAACAACGACGATGACAGATAACTCAATATCGGCCAGCGTTCATATCGTTCGTTTTTCAGGTAATACCATGACGTGGCAATTCAACTTCGCTGATAACCCGAACGTACCTAACCCCACCAAAGCCAGGACCATGACCATTGTCTATCAGCGTATTTGACAATTACTAACCAATCTTTACACGTGATGCTTCGATTGTGTGGATGCCTGTTACGTTCACTATTTAGCCTTTTTTCGTATATTTGATTCCAAATCAGCGGTTCGCTACGGTGAGCCGCGCATCGGTTTGCTGGCCGGGAAAGTAAGGTCAGCGTTTTTTCACTATCACTTGCTGTTACCTTGACATTTTCCGAGTTCAACCTCCACGACGACCTCCTGGCGGGTGTCGATGCCATGAACTACCTGAAGGCCACGCCCATTCAGGAGATGGCCATTCCCCAGATTCTGGCTGGTAAAGACCTCATTGCCAGCGCGCAAACCGGCACCGGCAAAACCGCGGCCTACCTCATTCCGCTGCTCGACCGTATCTCCCACGCTGACCATGACCACACCAGTACGCTGGTGCTGGTACCCACCCGCGAATTGGCCAAACAGATCGACGAGCAGGTAGAGGGCTTCGGCTATTTTGTACAGGCCAACAGCATTGCTATCTACGGCGGAGGCAAAGGCGACGACTGGGACAAGCAGCGCAAAGCCCTCGAAACCGGGGCCGACATCATCATTGCTACGCCCGGCAGGCTCATTGCGCATATGCAATTGGGCTACGTTGACTTCGGCAAGATCGATACGCTGGTACTGGACGAAGCCGACAAGATGCTCGACATGGGCTTCTCGGACGATATCATGAACATCGTGGATAAGATTCCGAAGAAACGGCAGACGCTGCTGTTCTCGGCCACGATGCCCAATAAAATCCGCGAGTTTGCCAAACGCATCCTGACCGATCCCGAAGAAATCCGGCTGGCGGTGTCTAAACCTGCCGCGGGTATCGACCAGCAGTTTTATCTGGCCTACGATCAGCAAAAACTGCCGTTGCTGGTTCACCTGATCGAAACCAGTGTGAAGCCCGTGCTGAGTATGGTGCTGTTTACGTCCAAAAAATCGGAAGTAAACGTGATTGTGCGGGCGTTGAGCAAGCTTGGGCAGGAAGCGCGGGGCATTAGCTCCGACCTCGAACAGGACGACCGCGAAGTGGTGTTACGCGACTTCAAGAACAAAGCCTTCCCGATTCTGGTGGCTACTGATGTCCTCTCGCGCGGTATCGACATCGACAATCTGACGCACGTGGTGAACTACGATACCCCGCGCGACGCCGAAGATTACGTCCACCGCATTGGCCGCACGGCACGGGCTGCCACTACCGGCACCTCCATCACGTTTATCAGCGATCAGGACCAGAACCGCATCGTCAGTATCGAAAAACTCATCGAGCGCGAAGTTGATAAGCAGTCTATCACCCAGGAACTGGGTATGGGTAAATCGCCGGAGTTCGATCCCAAACGCTTTGGCCGTCGGCGCGACGATCGGGGCGGCCCACGTTCGGGCGGCCCGCGCTCGGGAGGCTCGGGGGGTGGCCGTTCGGGCGGACGCGATGGGCGCAGCGGTGGCGGGCCGCGTTCGGGTGGCCGCGACCGGCGTGACGGCGAAGGGCCCCGCAGCGATGGCGACAACCAGCGTAGCGGTGAACGCAGTAGCGAAACCCGCAACGACAGTCGTAACGGTGAGCGGCAACCCCGCCCTGAAACCATTATGGCAATTACTCCGCCCACCGAAACGGCCAGCCTAAATGCCGGACAACCCACAAACGGTCAGGAATCTGACAAGCCCAAACGTCGGAAGAAGCGTCGTAAAGGGCCGCGTAGCGATGGACAGGGGACCGAAACCGGCAGACAATCCGCCCCGGAACCCGCTGCCGAATAACCAAACACATAGCATATACAGGGCGTCAGCATGGGAGATATCACTCCTGTTCTGACGCCCGTTTCGTAATTTTCTCCGTTCAGTGTATTTATGTCATTTTCAACTCTCGGTTTGTCCGAACCGCTGCTGAAAGCAGTGGCCGATCAGCAGTACGGCAAGCCCTATCCTATTCAGCAACAGGCTATTCCGGTGATTCTATCCGGGCGTGACGTGCTGGGTATTGCCAAAACCGGGTCGGGTAAAACGGCCAGTTTCGTCCTGCCCATTCTCGAACTGTTTCACCGTACCCAGGCCGCCAAAACCCGCTACGCCACCGTACTGGTGCTGGTGCCAACGCGCGAACTGGCCGCGCAGGTAGCGGGCGTATTTCAGGAGTTTGGCAATGCCCTGCCGGAGCGGGTCAAGACCGTAGCGGTGTTTGGCGGAGTAGCCATCAACCCGCAGATGGTGGCCGTTCATGGAGCCGATATCGTGGTGGCCACACCGGGGCGGCTGCTCGATTTGCTGCGGGCCAACGCGCTGCGGCTGTCGGGTATCGAGATTCTGGTGCTGGACGAAGCCGATAAGATGCTCGAACTGGGCTTTGCCGAGGAGATGGATGCCATCTTCGATTTGCTGCCCCGGAAACGACAAACTATCCTGTTTTCTGCCACGCTCGGCGACGCCGTACAGACGATTATTGACCAGGATTTGCTGCACGAGCCGGTACGGGTCGAGGTGGAAGAGGAGCCCGAAAATCTGGATTTGATCACCCAAACGGCTTACCGCGTCAGTGCCGACCGGAAGGGGCCGTTGCTGCGGTACATTATCAAAAGCCAGAACATGAAGCAGGTGCTGGTGTTCGTATCGTCGGTGAGGACGGCGGATAATCTGGTGGTCAAGCTGAATAAGAACGGTATCCGGGCGGGGGCTATTCACAGTAAAAAAACGCAGGGTGGCCGCACCGACGCTCTCGCCGATTTTAAAGCGGGACGACTCAACGTACTGGTGGCTACCGACCTGATTGCGCGGGGCATCGACATTCAGTTTCTGCCCTGGGTCATCAACTTTGAGCTGCCCCGGTCGCCTAAAGATTACGTGCATCGCATTGGCCGGACGGGCCGCGCCGAAGCCGCCGGACAGGCCATCTCGCTGATTATTCCTGACGAGGAACACCATTTTTACATCATCCAGAAGAAAATGAAAAAGCGCGTCGCCATGCTGGAGTCGGATGATATCGATTTACAGGGGATGTAGCCCGGTGATGCGGCATTCCGACGTCCACGTCCGGTAGCCGAAGGCCAATTATGTAGCTGCTGGGTTAGCCTGACGGCTACCGGACGTGGACGTCCGGGCTACCATGAACAACACTCCCTGCATTCATGTTGATTATTACACCATTCACAAACTTATTCCGATACAATGAACCGATTACGCCTTTTATGGCAAGTACCCGCTTTATTTTTCACCGCCGTACTGCTTGTGTTTATAGTCAACGAATGTGCCGTAGCCAGTCCGAGCAAACGCATTAAAGATATTCCGTATAAAGCCGCCGACGTCCCTGGTTTCAGTGCCGAACGTAACCTACTGGATGTGTATACGCCGAAGAAAAAAGGCAATGCACCCCTCCCCGTAGTTGTGTTCATTCATGGCGGCAACTGGGATAGCGGTAGCAAAAATATCTATTGGTTCATTGGTCGCCGACTGGCCAAGCAGGGCGTAGTGGCCGTAATCATTAATTACCGTCTATCCCCCAACGTGCTGGTGCCCGACATGGCCGACGACTGCGCCCGCGCCGTATTGTGGACTACGCAGCACATTGGCGAGTATGGGGGCGACCCCAGCCGGATTTACGTCATGGGCCACTCGGCGGGGGGCGGACTGGCCGCGCTGCTAACCGTGAAGGACGACTTGTTTACGAACCTCGGTTTGCCGAAAAATCCCGTCAAAGGAGCCATTCTGGACGATCCTGCCGGGCTGGACATGGCCGACTACCTCCAGAAGATGAAGTACCCCAACGATGAGCAGTACCTGACGTCATTTGGTAAAGACCCGGCGGTATGGCGGTCGGTGTCGCCGGTGTATTTTCTGGAAAAGAGCGACCCGAACATGCTGATCTACATCGGCGGACGTTCGTATCCCAGCATCATCGACGCCGGTCGGGTGTTCGACAAAAAGCTTACCATGCTGGATACTCCGCATACGTACACCCGCATGCCGGGTAAAAAACACATAGCGATGGTGACGCAGCTATTCTGGAAAAACAACCTCATTTACAAAGACCTGCTGAAACTGGTAGGTAGCAACCAGTAGACAGACATCAGTGCAAAAACAGCCGTCGTTCGTCAGCGGTTGGGATGCGGCAGGTGCTGCGTTTGCCCAGAATTCGGTAGCGGTTGCGGGCCATCAGATTGTAAAGCCAATCGCGTATTGCTACTGGTATCCACCGGCCTGCGTACAACCATGACCACCTGTCGAGGTGTCTGGCAATGCGCAGTACCGCTTCCGATTTTACGTACCGTCTATTCCCTTCCAGTAATACAATGCTGCTTAAACCGACCGGCAAGTCAGGGTATCGATCCTGCATCTGCCGACCAAAATCTGACTGCAAAGCCGCGAAGCGAAACCGACGCGCTGAATCGTGGTGGATAATGAAGTTGACGCTGGCATTGCAGAAATTACAAACCCCATCGAAGAGAATAACCGATTCCATACCGGATTTGGGCAACGGCATACCGGCCCGTTAGAACAACGCAGTGAGTTGATGATTAGCGAACAGAATGGCCGGATACGTGGCCAGAAACGCCCAAAAGAATGAATTTAGCCCCATAATAACGGCATTCAGGAGGTGAAACAGGAAGCCCCAGCATAGGAAAATCAGCGCGAATGGCCAAGGCAACACCAGCGCGAGCGGAAACAGCGTTTCGGCCAGTATCACGCTCCAGCACAGCAGCATCTGAAGCCAGGGCCGGTTTTTCAGTGCATCAGACGCCCAGCGGGCGCCGTACGATTTGGTTGAGAAGATGTCATAGACCGCCGTGCCGCCCCGCCATTCGGCAGAGATCAATTTGGCTACGCCCGCAATGCAGTAGGACAGGCAGGCCTGCAGGGCAATGAACCAGATGCCCATCTGCAGCAGTCCCGGCGTGGCAAAGGGCGTCCAGCACAAAAAAAACGTAATCAGAATAATCGTGGCCATCTGATCGGAACCGTCGCTGCCGTAGAACGTAATGACCGTAGTAAGCAGCAAACTGCCCGTCACCAGCCCCAGAAAAAACCACTGTACACCCGACCCGGCAGGAACGGCCAGGGCTAGCACCAGACAAACCACCCGAAGTGAAAACAGGGCTGTAAGCCCGCTTTTGGCGAAAAGACGCTGCAACACTGCCCCCAGCCACCCCTGCCGTAGTCGGTACCCCCAGCGGAGTTGCATGACGTTCCATGAAAGCAACCCGTCGGGAGCAAAGACGTTGATTTTTACGATGTATTCGAGCGAGGAGATCAGCAGGCCCACCGACAGCAGGGCCAGTATGAGGAGATAAACCGGTTGGATACTCATGGGCGGTGTGGTTAAAGCGGATGGAACAGAGACAGCAGGATAAAGTCGGGGTCTTTACCCGAATTGAACCCGTGCGAACCAGCCAGCATAAACTGTCGGCAGGCGGCTTGCGGGCGGTTACGTTCTCGGGTGCAGACGGCCTTCAAAATGGTCAGGTAGGGGAGCGTCAGAACCAGAAATGTTTTGTCGGTTTGCCCGGCTCCGGCCTGCAGCATCGTAATCAAATCCTGCACTACGTCCGACAGCACTTTTTTGTCGCGTTTGTCGGGGTTCCAGAAGCAGGACAGCAGGTGTCGCTCTTCATGAAGGTCAACCTCAATCCAGTCACCAACGGTATCGCCCTGCTCTTTATCTCGGTAGAGCAAATGGTAATCCTGCTTGCCGGGATTGGGGGCAAAAAACGTCCAGAGTGGAATGAGGTTCAGTACGTCGAACGCCCGAATGAACTGAGTAATTCTGTGGGTTTCAAACTGGCAGCTAACCGTCAGGGCTAGCCAAATCAGCAAAAACACGCCGATAAAACCCTCGTACAGATGTATGGCTGATAGGCTCATGGCTGAAAATGGAATTGGTGGTACGTTTGATAGGGGGGGTAAATCGTCCGGCGCTCTTACCTCTGGTTGAACCGGACAATTCGCCCGTATTATTAGCTGTTATTCAGCCGCTTTTCGCAATTTAATTAAGGCATCAACGGAGAGATTGCCGTCTTTACCAACCAGCTCGCCCAGACCACCGGCCCCTTTGGCCTCTGCCGCTAAAGATGCGGGCAGCCTACCAATCAGGCGTACCGTGACCGGCGTTATTTTTGCCGTTACCCGTATTATTTTTCGTGTTACGCGGATAATGCCACCAATGAAGGCGGCCTTAAAATCCGCGTCCGTGAGAATGCTCGTTTCGTTTTCGCCTTCCTGCAGGTCGGCAATGAGCGCGTCCAGCATGGCGAGTTCTGATCTTGTTAATTTTACTTTTTCCATGATTGATAGATAGTTTAGTGAATGAGGTAAGAGTTTCCCGTAAACAAGGTGAGATAGTTAGGGGAATCCGGCGTAACGGAAGATATCGTTTGAGTGTTCGGTAAATTGATGAGCAACCGGTAACTTTTTGTCTATATTGTCTTCTATTAAAGTAGATAAAATACTTACTGTCAGGTATATATGTTATTTTGAGCACGTAAAAAACAGGTAGGCCAGCGCATTTGGACAATTCTGAGAATACGCAGCAGACAGATTAACTACGGGACGGGTAGATAAAATTTATAGGCTAAACCCGTGACGATTGAGGGGTAATCGTGTTTCATCTCCAAACCGTATTCTCATAGTCTTCCCAAACACATGACAGAAGCAGAAAAACCCCAGAATCACATCCGCACCGCACTCATTACGGGCGGCTCGAAAGGCATTGGCTACGGCGTGGCCGAAAGACTCGTAACCGAAGGCGTGAAAGTGGCCATCACCAGCCGGTCGTCGGTGGCGGCAGAACTGGCCGCGAGTAAACTCAACGAAATCAAACCCGGCTACGCCATGGGTATGGCCGCCGATGTGCGCGATCTGGCGTCGCAGCAAGCGGTTGTCGATGCGATGGTAAAGCAGTGGGAGCGGCTCGATTACGTCATTGCCAACGCGGGCGTAGGGCATTTTGCTCCCATTCAGGACCTGACGCCGGAACAGTGGCAGGAAACCCTCGATATCAACTTGACGGGCGTGTTCAACTCAGCCAAAGCGAGCGTGGCCGAACTCAAAAAAACAGGCGGCTTCTTCATCTCGATTGCCAGTTTGGCCGGTACTAATTTCTTCGAGAAGGGCTCGGCCTACAACGCCAGTAAGTTTGGATTGGTGGGCTTTACGCAGGCCATCATGCTCGATTTGCGGAGCGACGGCATCCGGGTCAGCACCATCATGCCCGGCTCCGTGGCTACCGAATTCGCCGACCATACCCCCACCGACGCCGACGCCTGGAAAATCCAGCCCGAAGACATCGGCGAGCTGGTGTATGACCTGCTGAAGATGAATCCGCGCACCCTGCCCAGCAAAATTGAAGTGCGCCCCTCGCGTCCCGGCGGGAAGTAAGCTGAGTTTTGCCAGCCTGACACCGTGATTACCCCACCAAAACCGGCTTATCTGTCTTCGTGATCGATGAGCTGGTTTTTTTTGGCAGGATTCTGTTGCGGGTGAAAACGAAAGAATCGCCGTTGCGCAAAATCTCTGTGGGCGTATATCTTTACGGCTATGAAGGTCGCTATCACTCAATTAGCCGGGCTGCGCTACGCTCTGTTGCTCTTTCTGTTTAGTATCCCGCTAAGCTACGGGCAAGTCATCGGGCGGCTCGACGGCTCGAAATTACCTGTCGACAGCCTGCAACGGCGTATCGAATACCTGATGCAGACGGCCGGCGTTTCGGGTGTTGCGGTATCGATATTCAACCAGAATCAGCCCGTTTTTAGCCGAACGTTCGGACTGGCCGACGTACCCAAAACGATTCCGCTCACGCAAAACTCGGTCATGTACGGGTGTTCGTTTGCCAAGACGGTATTTGCCTATATCGTCATGCAACTGGTGGAGGAGAAGAGAATCGATCTGGATAAACCCCTCGTCAGCTATCTCGACAAACCCCTGCCCGATTACGAAATTAAGGGCTACAAACGAGGCTACAAGGACATTAGAGAGGACAAACGTTACGAAAAATCACGGGTCGTATGTGCCTGACCCATACGACGGGCTTTCCGAACTGGCGTTGGTTTGAGGCTGATAAGAAGCTGAAAATCAAGATCGAGCCGGGCAGTCGCTACAGCTATTCGGGCGAGGGTATGTACCTGCTGCAATTCGTGATCGAGCAGATTACCGGGCAAGACTACGAAACACTGTCGCAGGAGCGGGTTTTCGGGCCGCTGGGCATGACCAACACCAGTCAGGTCTGGCAAACCCGTTTCGATCCGGCGATTTGCTATGGACACAACGCACAGGGACATCCGTACGAACTGATGAAATGGAAAGAAGCCAGCGCGGGCGGGTCAATGAGTACGACACTATCCGACTTTACGAAATTTTACACAGCCCTGATAAATGGGAACGGACTCTCCAGGAAGAGTTTCGCCGATATGACCAGCCCACAGGTACGTATCCGTTCGCAACGGCAGTTTGGTCCGCTGGCTCGGGTCGACAGTACTGACAATGACGTTATTGCGCTGAGTTACGGCCTGGGCGTCGGGGTGTTGCAGTCGCGATATGGTCGGGCATTTTTCAAAGAGGGGCATGACGAGGGCTGGGGCCACTACTCCATCTGTTTCCCCGACCGTAAAACGGCTATCGTCATCATGACGAATAACGATAACGGCGAAAGCATTTTTAAAGAACTACTGGCCTACGCCATCGGTGACGTATTCACGCCCTGGCAGTGGGAAAACTACGTGCCGTACAATCAGGTAAAATAGGGGGGCCAGTCCATATCTTTACGGCTATGAATGATACCACCATTACACCGGCGAAGGAGCAGGATATTCCTGCGCTGAATACGCTGATTAACAGTGCCTACCGGGGCGACAGCTCGCGCCGGGGCTGGACTACCGAAGCGGATTTGCTCGACGGTGTCCGCACCAGCGAGGCATCGCTCGGTGAGATGCTACGTACCCCGAGGGCCACGATTCTGAAATATGAACGCGCCGGCGAGCTGCTCGGCTGTGTCTACCTCGAACAGAAGCAGGATAGCCTGTACCTCGGTATGCTGACGGTCTCGCCCGATGCGCAGACGGGAGGTATTGGCAAGCAGCTTATGGTAGCTGCCGAGCAATTGGCCCGTGAAAAATCCTGCCGGACGATGACGATGACGGTGCTGCCCCAACGCGCCGAACTCATTGCCTTTTATGAACGGCGCGGCTACCAGCCCACCGGCCAGACCGAACCTTTCCCGATGGACGACCCGCGTTTCGGTTTGCCCAAAGTGCCGCTGTCGTTTATTGTCATGGAGAAAGCCCTGTAAGACACCCGTAACCAGTTCACAATCATGAAGTCTATCTTGTTCCTGTTCCTGCTGTTTCCGCTCATGGCCAACGCGCAGTCATCCGTTCCGGCGGTATCCACCTATCAGCCGCCTACGTTTGCCGATGCCGACCGGCTCGCTAAACTCAAAGCTGTGTTTCCGATAGTCGAAAAGCTGTTTCGGGAGCAGGCCGAAAAAAATCACTATCCGGGTACGGCATTTGGGATTATGCTGGATGGTAAACTGGTCTATTCCGGTGCGTTTGGCTATGCCGATGTCGCCAAAAAAACGCCTGCTACCACGCAGTCGCTGTTCCGCATTGCGTCGATGACCAAAAGCATTACTGCCGTGGCCATTCTTAAACTCCGCGATGCGGGTAAACTTCGGCTCGACGACCGTGCCGAGCAGTACATTCCCGAACTCAAAACCCATAAATACCTCACCGCCGACGCCCCCCGGATTACCGTCCGCAACCTGCTAACTCACTCGGCGGGCTTCCCCGAAGACAACCCCTGGGGTGACCGCCAACTGGCCGACTCCGACGCGGATTTACTGGCTCTGATTGCCAAAGGCCTGTCGAATGCCAACGCGCCGGGGGAGGCCTACGAGTACAGTAACCTCGGCTTTGCCATGCTGGGCCGCATTATTTCGGTTGTGTCGGGTAAGTCGTATCAGCAGTACATCACCGACGATATTCTGAAACCCCTCGGCATGATTCATACTATCTGGAATTACACCGATGCCCCCGCCGGGAAACTGGCCCTCGGCTACCGCTGGCTCGATGGTAAATGGATTGATGAGCCCTTACTGGCCGATGGCTCGTGGGGCGCCATGGGGGGGCTGATTACGTCGATCGAGGATTTCAGCAAGTACGTTGCCTTCCAGCAGGACGCGTGGCCCCCGCGCAGCGACGCCGACAGCGCCATACTTAGGCGCAGTTCCCGGCGCGAGATGCAGCATCCCTGGATGTTCTCGAACCTGTCGGCGGGGGCGTGTCCCGTTACGAGTGCGTATGGCTACGGGCTGGGCTGGGGCCGTAACTGCACGGGGCGCATTACGGTGGGTCACAGCGGTGGGTTGCCGGGTTTTGGCAGTCAGTGGCGCATCCTGCCCGATTATGGTCTGGGCGTCATCTCTTACGCCAACCTGACCTACGCGAATATGGGGCAGGTAAATCAGGCCGTTATCGACACCATACTGTCGGTTAGTCAGTTGCAGCCGCGTCAGTTGCCCGTGTCATCTATTCTGGCGCAGCGCAAAACCGAGTTGGTGACGTTGATGCCCGACCTTGCTGGTGCCGAAAAAAGTGGGATTTTTGCGGAGAATTTCTTTCCCGATAAATCTGTGGCCACGCGCCGGAAGGTGCTGGATGACCTCTATGCCAAAACCGGGAAAATCACTCGGGTAGGGGAGCTGCAACCCGAAAACCAGCTGCGCGGCCACTTCATGCTATACGGCGAGCGCGGCAACATCGACGTATTTTTCACCCTCACCCCGGAGACTCCGGCTCTGATTCAGCAACTGGACTTCCGGGAAAAGTAAGTTCTGACACAGCGGGAGGGGAGATTTCACAGAGTAAAGGAGTTTTCGTCTGTTTTTCTCTTTTATCCCTTTGGCATCTCTGTTCTCTCCGTGATTAACCGACCCGTCGGACCGCCCCCTTCCTCCGTGTTAAAAAAACTCCTCTTCCTCCTCCTCCTCACCACCGCTGCCCAGGCGCAGACGGTTGAGGCCACCTTGTCTAAAATGGGTATTATGCTGGCAACGCCCAGTAAACCCGTGGCTAATTACGTAAAAGCCGTCCGAACGGGCAATCTGGTGTTTCTGGCTGGCCACGTACCCGCCCACGCCGACGGTACGCCATTCACGGGCCGGCTTGGGCAGGATTTGAGCATCGAACAGGGCTACGATGCCGCCCGGCAGGCTACCATCTCGATCCTTTCGACGCTCAAAGCCGAACTCGGCAACCTCGACCGCATCCGGCGCATTGTGAAGGTGACGGGCTTCGTAAACTCCACCCCCGATTTTCCTGACCAGCCCAAAGTCATCAACGGCTGTTCCGATTTGCTGGTAGCCGTCTTCGGCGACAAGGGCAAACACGCCCGCTCGGCTGTGGGCATGGTCATGCTCCCCAGTAACTACGCCGTTGAAATTGAGATGGTGGTAGAGGTTGATCAATGATGAACCCCGCCGGTATCGGTAGTCTTTGCGTCAGCTCCCCCCCCCTTACTCCTTTGTCAGGGCGTAGCGTCCCGGGCCGTTGAGGAGGAGGAAAATGGACACGGCCAGCAGGTTGAGCGAGGGAAAGGTGTTCTGGTACGTATCGCCGATGGACAGGTGCGCCACGCCGAACGCAACGCTGAAGTTGACAATCAGAAACACCACAGTCCAACGCGTATAGAGGCCCAGCAGCAGCAGAATACCCCCTACAAACTCGGTGTAGGTGGCCAGGTAGGCTCCAGGGGTTGGGAAGGGAACCCCGAGTGAGGTCAGGTAACCCACAAACCCCGGGATGTTCTCAGCCGGAAACAGGGCGTAGGTGTAGGAAACCCGTATCAACTGAAACCCAAAAGCCAGCCGGATGACCAGTACGCCAATATCGCGGTAACGGGAAAGGTATTTCATAGATTTATGGTGTATCATGCACTCTTTACTGGCTGCCAAAGGTTAAACTGCCCCAGTAGCTGTGCCAGTCGGCGGGTTGGTAGCGGGCCTG